>VMHT01132357.1_pt1 | contig 11786 bp, 3 predicted proteins | sample 4693611 | NCBI WGS metagenome assembly VMHT01 (sample SAMN12280063, study PRJNA550983) | marine metagenome | isolation source: seawater sampled from same location over 5 years 0.02-0.2 micron viral filtrate | place: USA: collected off the coast of southern California halfway between the port... ...
ATGTTTCGTGGAACTGCAGGGCCACCTCGTAATCCGAAAGTGGTGCGAACATGTCGGAGGATTCCACGAGTTTGGCGGACATGTTGATGTCGTTTCCTCGGTTGATCACCACGGCGTTGAGCGGCTGCAGATTTTCAAGGCGAGATACACCCATGACCTGAATCGGGGCTTGGGCCGAGGCCGTCAGGTAGAACGGAGAGGAATCGTTCACCACGCTGATGACCAGCGTGTGCGGGCCGCGGGTGGTTCCGTTGTTGGCCGTGTCGGTCGGGACGGTCATGTTGAAGCTCCCGTTCTTGGTTGTGGCGTAGTTCGTCAAGAGGAGTTCTTCGGGGTTCTCCAACCAGAACACGTTCAGACGAACCGCCGAAATCAGACCTCGGCTGAGGTTTTCAGCGTCTTCAACTTGGCCTACGACGTTGAACGGAACACCGGCGGTGACCGTGCTTGGTACGGAATCAATGGCGATGGAGCTGGTGACCTGAACGGTTATGTTGATCACCGTGGAGTTGCCGTAGCGTTGGGTGTTACCGGCGACCAGTGGCGAAGTGAGGTCGTCCTGCACCACGATACCGACGTCGTAGTAGCCCGGTGCGATGCCCGAGGGCGTGAGCGAATAGGTGGCGTTGCCTTCGCTGTTGCTCAAAACGGTGCTGAAGGTCTGGTTGGTCTTGCCGTAATCCCAAATGTAGTCCACACCGGCACCGCTGACGTTGGAATTATCGGCGATGTCCGTGATTTTGGCCGTCAGGTCAACGGTATCGTTCATTTCGACGATGTAAGCGGTTCTCTCAGCCTCGACCACCACTTCGGTGATGATTCCACCCAGGGTGGAAATCAGCGTTGGTGTGGCCGGAGGCACCGATGGGTCAACGAAGGCGTAGTAAGCGCCTCCCGGTGGGGCCTGAGTCAGGAAATCAAAGTCAACCGCAAACTCGTAGGCGTTGGAGGGCAAGTTGGTGGGCATCGTGATGGGGATGTCAAAGGTGCCCGTGCTGTTGTTCAGCGTGGCTTGAGCCACGTCGATGGGCCCGAAGTCGGTGAACAATGAAACGGTGATGAGGGTCGTGTTGTTTACGACAGGATTGAGGTAGACTGCATCGTAAACGTCGCCGAAAAGCCGTGTGGAGTTACCCATGAAGGTCCAATCTTGTGCGATGGAAAGGTTCCAGCCGATGTCGGCCATCACTCGCATGGAACCGTTGCCGATGGAAGGCTGGTAGAGGTCTGAGCCGTTGAACGAGATGTCGAGAGGGTAGTCACCTGAGCGCAGGTTGGCGTCGAGGGGAAGCGTGATTTCGAGGAGATCAAACGTCGGGTCGACGGTGGTGTTGAACCACGTGCCGTCGAAGTCGAAGTCGTAGTTGCCGAGGATGTCTGCTCCGGCTGGAATGCCGCGATGGTCGTTGACCTGGACCTGAACGAGTGCGTTCTGACCGCGAATTTGCGAGGATGGTTGCACCTCGAAATTCAGCAGCCCACGCAGGAAGTACGGGTCGGGGGTGCTCATGTTGGCGTCGTCGGTGGCCGGCAACGAGATCGGGAAGAAGCGCACGCGCACCTCGATTTCGCCTGCTGCCACGTCGAGGATGGTGGGCAGTTGATACGGAATTGAAAAGACGCCGGTGATGGTGACGTTAAACACCTCAAGCCACGAATCACCGGACCCGTTGGCGCGAACAGCAAGTTGTACATCACCGGTCAACGCAACCGGCGAGGTCCCAAGGGACTCAGCGCTGCCGTTCACCCATACGTTGTCCCCCAGAAGGAGAACACTGTTGTTGGAGAGGGGGCCCTCGAGCGTGGCCGTTAGGTTCGGTGCATCCGTGACGTTGAGCACGATGGAGGTCGTCGTGGGGTTGAGATGGAACAAGGACGGGGTTGCGGCCGGGACGGACGTGTCTTGCCATCCCGAAAAGCCCAGCGTGGCTCCAAGGTTTCCACGGGTCTCGGCTTCGCTCAAATTGAGCGTGATGGTCCATGAACCGCTGGCATCTGTTTGCGTGGACACGTTTTGCGCCCCGTTTACCGAAGAAGTGTACGACAGCCAAACGGTCTGATTGGGGAGGTTGAAGATTTCGTCCGTGGGTTCGGTGGCCAAGGCCAACCGTCCCTCGAGCACCGTGGTGGCTCCGGCGCCAGCGACAGGGGCGTTGATGGCGAGGGGGGCGGTGTGGTTGATGCTGGCGTTGTCGGTCAGGTTCAAAAATCCATCAAACACGACGCCGTCGTTGGAGACATAACCGGACTGGCGATGTTCGATGACAATGTTGTGCATGCCGGGTGCGGTGGGTGCGTTGGGGAAACCGGTCAGGGTGAACGTTCCGTTGGCGTCGGTCAAGTTCTCATCCAGCAAGCGCTCAAGCGTGGCGCCTGCTCCTGGCACAAACTCTGCGTCGGCCACGGGCGTGAGGTAGGAGAGGACACGAATGTCTTCGATGGGCGTTCCGTTGGCAACGTACCTGAGCTGTCCGGACACGGTCACAGTTTCGGTTCCGTCTCGAGCAAGCGTCATGGTTGAGATGGTTTGGTTGACGATCTCAACTTCTTCTGCAGGTGGGCACGGGTCAAAGGGAATCCATCCAAGATCGGTGTTTCCGTTTGCACTGTTCTGCTGAAGACGCACTTCGGACCAGGTGGTGGCGTCCGTGGAATACACAGCGTATCCGTCGCCGGTCCATGTTCCACCGACGTACCCTGTCACTTGCCGTGCAGGGAGGCCTGCAAGACGCGCCATGGTGACGAAAGCGGTGTTGAATTCACGGCACGAGCCTTCCTTCAAGGCTTCAAGGACGTTGAGGGTCACGTCCACGGGGCTGCTGGTGCCCGAGCCGTTGTAGTTCCGCTTGAATTCGGTTGTCGCATTGCCGTTTGTGATGAAGTCTTCCAGGGCGAGCGCCGTGCTGTAGGCATCGGTTGCACCTGAATCACTGATGACGCCGAAAGTGATGTTGCGAACATAGGAGTATTCCGAGGTGTCGTTGGAAAAGCGCTCGTCGAGGAAGAGCTCGTAGGGGAAGCCTTGCCCTGCGACGGTGGTCGATGCCAGCGTGGCCCAATCAAGGTAGTACTCCGGTTGCTCGAAAATCATCTGGTCAATGCTGCCCTCTACCACCGTCAGCATGTGGGTGTCGTTGGTTCGGCTTACGTTAGCGGAGGGCTCGAAGTAGAACGAGACGTTGGAGTAGTACGACGGTGCTGGGATTTGTCCTGAGGTGATGGGTTGAGTGAATTGAACATCCCACTGAACCGTTGAGTTGGCAAAAGCGATGGGCGCAAGGTGCGTTGTGTTGGAGACTGGAATCACCAGGGTCTGTGCTGGGTGAACGCTTTCCAAATGGGCATAACTGGTCCCGGTGTAGAAGTCGTTGGTGATCGTCCGCCAGCGGTGGTCAAGGTTCAGATCCACCGTTCCCGAGGTGTTGTTGGCGTAGAACACGATGCCGTTGGACATGACGTCGTCGGTGGGGTCGAACGGGTCGTAGGGCGCACCAGCGCAATTGACGAACCAAAACATGTCCGGGCATTCCAACCCGTCCGGCATGCCTCCGCCATCGGTGTCGGGATTGGTCCAGTCGGTTCCTGTCTGATTCTCAATGGCGTCGGGGATGCCGTCACCGTCAAAGTCATCGGGCTGAATATCGTCGGTCGGGTCGTTTTCGGGGTTGGTACCGTCAAAGTATTCGGTCCGGTCGTCAACGCCTCCCTGATCGCTGTCAAAATTCGTAGAGCTTGTGACCCATACGTCTTGAGAGCCGTTGGTGATGCCGATGTAAATGAGGTCGCAGCCAGTGGTGTTTTCGAAGTAGTTGTTGATGCCGTCGCCGTCTTCGTCCAGCAGGTTGGTGCACGGCTCGTTGGGATCGGTGTTGTCCGACACCTCATCGAAGTCGTTCACGCCGTCTGCGTCGCTGTCCGCAATGCTCGGGTTGGAAAACCATCCAAACGTTCCGAGGAGTTCTTGCCAGTCAGCGAGGCCGTCGCCGTCGCTGTCCTCGTAGTCGTCATCGCAATGCTGCTGCGTGGTTCCAAGCGTCCCGGAGGCCACGGCGTCGGTGTGGCAGAACGACCCGTTTCGATTGGCAACGTCGCTGACCGTACCGGACGGTCCAGACGACACCCCTCGCAACAGATTGTTCTGAACTGCTGCGTAGGCAAAGGATTCCCACGTGCCCGATACGTTGTACCATCCCACGCCACCGCCGGGATTGAAGCCTGAGCCATCAACGACTTCGACGCTGCTGTTGGTGGTGTAGTATTGAACGTAATTCGTTTCAAAATCCACGAGAGAGTCGCATGGGTCGGTGCCGTGACTGATGTTTCGTTCCTGACCGTCGTTGATTCCACCGTAGTCGGTGTCCGCAACGTCCCACAGGGTGCACGTGAGGTTCTCCTCCCAATTTTGGATGCCGTCTTCGTCCTCATCGCCCGAATCTTCACGCCGGGTCGGGTCGGTTTCGCCGGCATCAAGAACGCCGTTGAAGTTCGTGTCTTCTTCACCGTCGTCAAAGGCGTCACCGTCCGTGTTGTTGTTTCGAGGGTCGCTGGCCTGTGCAGGGTTGCCGTAAGCGCCGTTCACTTCGACACCGTCGCTGATGCCGTCGCTGTCCGTATCCGACGAAGTGGGGTCGGTCAGAAGCGTCAGAGCCTCGTAGGAGTCGTTGAGGCCGTCTCCGTCCGTGTCCGCTCGTTGCGGGTCGGTGGACGTGATGCCGTCAACTTCAGCGGTGAAAGTGGCGCAGCCGCCGGGGCCGATGCCTTGGACGGGGTCGCAGGGCGAAGTGGTCTCGGTGACGACGCCGTCGGGTCCGTTGCGGAAGCACGGAGATGAGCCGCACATCGTGGTCCATGTCGGGTTCACGTACTCCAACAGATTGTTGAGGCCGTCCCCGTCTGGATCGCCGTTTGGGCCGTCTGCGTTGGACGGGGAAGTGGCGTTAAGGCCGTTGGCTGCTTCCCATCCGTCGGGCATACCGTCGCCATCGGTGTCCCAACCTGCAGGGTCTTCGTCGGCAACACCGTCGCCGCCGTCGTCGTCGGAAGCGCAGTCTGCATCGCCGTCGTTGTCTGAATCGGCGGAGTCCACGAAACCGTCTTTGTCGTCATCAAAGCCGTTGGTGCAAATGTTCCCCACGGGGTCCTCATCGCAGAGGATGATGGATCCCGTGCCGTCTGAACCGGTGTCTCCACAGGCGGGTTGGTTGAATTGAAGCGCATTTTCTTCGTTCCAGTCGTTCACCGGAACGGTGCCGTTCCACCAAACGCCGTTGTCAAGAACGGAAGCCGTGTTGGTGTTGTCCCACCCGCTGGGCTGGAGGTAGAGGTATTCCTGAAGATTGGACATGCCATCGCCGTCAGGGTCAGCCACGGCCCCGTCAGCGCCGGTGGACGAGAGCGGGTCTAAACCGTACTTCCACTCCCAACCGTCCGGTAGACCGTCGTTGTCAGAGTCGGGGTCGTTTGGTTGGGTGTTCATGAGGTATTCAAGGCCGTACGTGAGGCCGTCGCCGTCCTGGTCAGAAGCTGCTTGCACGTCGACAACAGCGTACTGAATGGAAGCGAGAGTGGACAAGAGCATCAGGCTGGTGAGCATCAGGGATTTCAGCGCTTTTTTCCGTCCTGCGAGTGCTGGTCGAACGGCGGCAGCAGAGGAATTCGAGCCTGTCAGCATGGGTCTCACGCGAAAGGGTGCGTCTGATGCCTCATAAGGGAAATGGTACGATGTTCATACAACCCTCGTCTTGAGGAGTGAGCATACGCCGTTGTTGAGGCGCGCAGAATCTCACAAATCGTCCAGTTCATCCAACAACTCAAGTTCGTCGTCTTCGTCCTCATCGGCTCGAACTGGCGGGGGTAAATCATCGTCCTCGTCGTCAACGTCCGGTGAATCATCCGGCGGAAATACGTCGTCCTCGTACACTTCATCTTTTGAGGCACCGCGGCGACCTCGTGCGTAGAACAGAAGCGCTGCAAGAACCACATAGAACGCCATGGTTTGAGGCTCGGGGTTGACCAATTCCTCGACCAGACAGGAGACACCGTTGCATTCTGTCATGTAGGAAAAGGTGAATCGTTGAACGTATTCGTCGGCGAACGGTGTCTCGTTGTTCATGGGCGTGACCCTGAACTCAAAGTCAACGATTTCGCTGTCCTTCACGTTGTCTGGAGCAATCATTGAGACGCTGAATTCCTTTGAGGAGTACGCTGGGAGGTTGATGATCAGGAAGTCGCTGCCCAGTTGGCTCGACGTGGCGCGTATTGCCCCGTCCCACCCGTCGGGTTGATCCAAACGAATCACCACGTCGAGCGGGATGTTGTTTTGATTGCTGATGTCGTAGCGGAGCGTTTGTTCCTCGCTGGGTGAGAAACGTGATCGCTCGCTCTTGTCGGTGATTTCCAGACGGTTCGGGATGACCTCTTCTTGAATGACGACCTTCACGGGCAGGTCAAAGTAGCGGGCGTCCTCAATGTCGATGCCCTCTTCGATGATGCGCGTGTAAATGGTGTGATCGCCGGCTTCAACTTGGCCACGGAGGGTGATGTCCAAGCGCATGTCGATGTATTCGTCAGGAGCCAAGTTAACGGCGACAAGGTTGCTGTTGCTCCCGTTGGAGATGGTGTAGTCCCAAGCGGCGTACTTGGGGTTGTTTTCGGCGTTCTGGTCAACGTCCCTTGGGTTGACAATTTTCCACGTCGTTGAGCCCGATCCGGTGTCGCTTGAATCGGTGATTCGCAGGTTGAAGTAGACCGAGGCCGAGCCCGTCACGGGCCCCACTTGCCCGAGGGGATTGTCCTCCCCCGTGCCGTCGCTGTCGGAAATCACTTCAACGAGAATGCCAAAAGTACGGTGGACCGTGAACGACACGTCGGTGCGGAGTTCAGAATCCTCTTTGCTGGTCACGGACAGTTTGAACAAACCGATGTCAACACCGTCTCGGTCGGCTGGCGGGTAAACCTCCATCAAGATGGTGAGAATCTGAGTAGAGCCGATGTCGGGGGTCATGGAGTAGATGCCCTCTTCCACAAGTTCCAGACCGGTGTCGTTGTCGTAGAATCGATACTGCCAGTCGTCGGGTTGTTCAAGGACGCGTATTTTGAACGAGTCGGTTTGGAAACCCGTGTTGAACACGTCGAGGAAGAAGTCGCCCACCTCGTCCGCATCGACGTAGTGAGAGAGCGTTTCGTCGTACGCCTCGGGTCGGGTTGAATCAGCAATCTGCTTCTGGTGTTCGTCGTCCTCGTACACAAAGAGCCTGGGTGGTGCGAACACGTCCACTTCCTCGAAGTCGAGAGAGATGGTTCGAATCGCCACTTCTTCGTCCTGTCCTTGGTCGTTGGTTGCGTACACCCGGGCTTCGATTTCCAGAGAATCGGGTGCGCTGTCAAGGTCGCCCTCGGGCACCTCTAGACTCAACTCCGGAATAACCGAGGAGCCGCCCCCGCTGAGTGTGTAGGTGCCGCTGGGTGCGCTCCATTGCGGATCGGACCACGAGGATGGAAGGTTGGTCTCAAGGTCAAAGAGAACGTCAATGCTGCTTGAGGAGGAACCCGTGTGCTCGACGAGGAACTCCACGTTCACAACAGCGCCGGGGGCGAAAAGAACCACTTCGGGTTGGTTGCTGGGCAGGGAGAGGTAGACGTCGTTCTCAAGCATGGTGATGCCAGGGTGCTCAAAGATAACCGAATGACCTTGAACGTCCTCAACTTCCAGCCGAACGGGGTATTCTCCCGCAGAGATGTCCGCTTCGTAGGTGAAACTGTAGTTCCCGACCAAGCCGTTGTTGTCGAGTTTCAAATCGTCGTCGTCAAAGTTCTTCTCAAAGACGGCGTTGGCCCCGTTGGGCGTGGCCATGACGAGGTTAACCTCCTCGATGTCGTCCCGGCCGAAGGCGTCTCGAACCTCGATGGAAAATTGCATCTCACGGAAGGATGGGCGATGGTTCGGGGACCATTCGAACTTTTGTGCATCGTTCCAATTGCAGCCAAAGACTTCGTTGCAGCTGTGAACTCGAACGCTTGAGCCAGAGAGGGCGTTGGTCATCACTTGAAGACGAGAATAACCGCCTGAACTCTCCATCCTCCCGAAGGCGATGTCAACGGCACAGTCCGTCCCGCCAAAACCACCGGTGTTGCCCTCGCAGGATGCTTGGGCGTCGATTCGAATTTTGAGTTGCTTTCCTTTGGGCACCATGAACCCGTCTGAACCGATGTCGAAATCCACTTCGATGACGGTCCACGAACATCCGCCACCGCCGAACGGACTGGGTGAACATGGATTTTCAAGATCTCGATTCTCAGACGCCACTTGAGTGTCGCCTGCTTTGAGCGAAAACGTGACGTCCGCAGTTGAGTTTCCTGAGCCACGGAATTGGATGTAAAGAGACAGCCGTGCGGTGTTTGATGCTCCGCTGCCGTTGATGTAGAGGTCGCTGATCATTTCTTCGCTTCGGAATTCAAGACCGTCGATGGCGCTGCCTTCCTCCTGACCGCCGTTGGGCTCGATGGTCGTGATGGACCCTTGACCGCCGGTTTCCGAGGTGGGTGCGTCCAGATACAGTTCGTAGGTCTGCTCTGGAATCGAAACCGGTGCGACGACGGTGGTGTCCTCAAGAACCGAACCAGAGGGGTCGAGCGGGGCTGCAGGGACGGTTGAACCCAGCAGCGAAAACAGGAACAGGAACACCAATCCCGTAGCCAACGTGCGATTGCCCTTTTCGGTTTGCCCAAACAGCATCAAGTCCACCGATTCGCCGTGGTGGTGGGGGTGTTAAACGGTTTTGCATGGTTTGTGCAACAAAAATGACTTCTCAACCACCCCGCTGCGGAGGGAAACAATGGTGCAGGGGGTGGGATCCGAACCCACGAACTCATACGAGACCGGATCTTAAGCCCGGCGCCTTTGACCTACTCAGCCACCCCTGCGTGAGTAATCCACGCTTGGGTAAAGCACTTGAAAGAATCTGCTCATTCGTTCAGCGTCCACCCACCATCGACGTGAAGGACGTTGCCCGTGATGGTGCCGTTGGTGAGAAGAAAATGAACGCCTGATGCGATGTCAGAGGCCTGTCCGGAACGCCCGAGCGGGACCTTTTCCAAGACCTTTGCGAAATGCTCGGCTTCCCAATCTGCGGCCATGATGGCGCCGGGAGCGAGGCAGTTGACCCGCACGCGCTCCGCAAGTTCGCCGGCGAGGTTCAGCATGAGTTGACGCAACCCGGCTTTGCTGGAGGTGTAGTGCGCCAGCCCTTCCCAGGCGCGACCCCACGAGGTGTCGACGATGGCGACCACGGAACCGCCCCCTCGTTCGAGTTGCGGCAGGAGTGTTTGGGTCAACGTGTAGGGCGCCTCCATGTGGAGTCGGTTGAGGGAACGATACGTTTCCAAGTCGACGCTCTCAAATGGGCCTTGGTGATAGAAGGAAGCGTTGTGGACGAGACCGAAGAGACCGTGCTCAGCCACAAGCGGATGAGCTTGTACGGTGGCCATCAACGATTCAATCTCCTCATCGACCGTTAAATCAGCCTGTACCACCGTGCCCCGGACGACCCCGTTTCGGGCCGTGGCCTCGTCGACGAGTTCCTGAGCAGCCTTGACCGACGAGCGTGCGTGGACCAGAACGTGGCAGCCCTCGTCCATGAGACGAGCTGCGGTGGCCGCTCCGAGCCGCTGTCCTGCACCCGTGATGAGGATAACACGCTCTACCATGAACGCCTCACAACGGCCCAATTGATGAAGCCTCGTATCGGCGTCTGGGGTGTTTGTTGTCTTCGCCGCACCCACACACCTTTTTGGCATCCACCAACTGGGTCGTCACAGGGGAGGACACGATGGCAGGTAAACAACTCCCGATGGCGTCTGCGGCAACACCCGCTGCCCCCAAGCGACGTCTCCCTGACTGGTTTCGCACCAGCCTGCCCAGCGGCGCCCAGCAAGCCGCCTTTAACACCACCAAAGCTGCGGTCAAAGACAACCAACTCCACACCGTTTGTGAGGAGGCACGCTGCCCCAACATCCACGAATGCTGGGCCAGCGGGGACGCCACGTTCATGATCGCTGGCCAAGAGTGCACGCGTGGCTGCCGTTTTTGTGCGGTTGGGACCATCAAACGCCCTCCGCCCCTCAATCCAAAGGAACCCGACCACCTTGCCCAAGCGGTTTCATCGATGAACCTGCGCCACGCCGTCATCACCGTGGTCAACCGGGATGACCTCCCTGACAGCGGAGCCGACCACTACAAACGCTGCATCGATGCGGTGGCTCAGACGAGCCCGGAAGTAACGCTTGAATTGCTTTGCTCGGACCTTGCGGGAGACCACGAGGCGCTCGCTCATCTCCTCAACGAGAGTCCACTTGCCGTGTTTGCGCACAACGTTGAGTGCGTCCCACGCTTGGACGCAACCGTCCGTGACGCACGAGCATCGTTTGCACAGTCCTTGTCCATCCTGCGAGAAGCAAAGCGACTGCGACCTGACATCATCACAAAATCGTCGTTGATGGTGGGCGTGGGCGAAACCGATGAAGAAATCGACCAAGCGCTTGGCCTTTTGAGGGACGCAGGGGTTGACCTCGTGACCGTTGGCCAATACCTTGCGCCATCGAAAAACCATCTTGCAGTCGACCGATTTCCTGACCCCGAGCGCTACGACGAATGGGCACAGAAGGCCATGGAACTGGGCTTCTCAGGCGTGGCCAGCGGCCCGCTCGTTCGCTCCTCCTACAAAGCCGGCTTGCTGGTGCGAAAGACGCTCGACCCCACCAATCAAGAAACAATGTTGGGGGCCTACGTTCGGGTTGCTCAACCCCATACCCCCCAACCGACACCACTTAAGACGGACGAGCCCTGAGGTGAAACAATGACGGAGCGTAGCACGGTTACCACCTCGCCGTACACCATCGGCGTCGCTCCGTTCAGGCCCGGAGACGAGCCCACCTTTGGCGGTGCGTTTACAGAACAACCCGGCGACCTCAATCGACCAGACCCAGCTACGTGCAAGGCTGAGGACACAGCTGAACACGCCAAGGGCCTCATTCGAGTGCTGAACGACGAGGGAGAGGCCATCGGCGAGTGGGACCCTGAACTCGATGAGGCCACGCTCATACAGGGTTTGGAGTACATGATGCGGTTGCGAATTTTCGACGATCGCATGATGAAAATGCAGCGAACCGGCAAACTGTCCTTTTACATGCGTTCTCTCGGAGAGGAAGCCATCGCCATCGCACAGACCATGGCGCTTGAGGAGCAGGACTGGATTTTCCCATCCTACCGACAACCAGGAGCTCAGTTCGTTCGTGGCCGCGACATGGTCAGCATGATTTGCCACTGCATTGGAAACACCGAGGACAACGTTCGTGGCCGCCAAATGCCCGTCCACTACACGTGGCGTGAAGGACGATTCATCTCAATTTCCTCACCGGTAGGCACGCAGTTTTCACAGGCGGTTGGCGTCGCCATGGCCAGCGCCTACAAGGGCGACGATGAAGTCTGCATCTCCTGGTTGGGAGACGGCACTTCAGCGCAGGGCGATTACCACTATGCCCTGAATTTTGCATCAACCTTCAAGCCTCCCGTCATTCTCAACGTTGTCAACAACCAGTGGGCCATCTCGACCCACGTTTCGCTTGCCACCGGAGGCCGCACCTTCGCTGAGCGAGGACTGGCCTACGACATCCCCTCGTTCCGAGTTGATGGAAACGACTTCTTGGCCCTCTACAGCGTCACAAACTGGGCACGGGAGCGCGCCTCAGCGGGGTTGGGTCCGACCCACATTGCGGTCCACACCTACCGG
>VMHT01187227.1_pt1 | contig 11786 bp, 11 predicted proteins | sample 4693611 | NCBI WGS metagenome assembly VMHT01 (sample SAMN12280063, study PRJNA550983) | marine metagenome | isolation source: seawater sampled from same location over 5 years 0.02-0.2 micron viral filtrate | place: USA: collected off the coast of southern California halfway between the port... ...
AAATCACAGGGTGACGCTATACAACGTATAAAGGCAAAACCTGCTTTCCAAGTTATAGACATACCTGTTGCACCTAATACACGCATCGCATCATTTGCTGGTAGCGATGACGACAAACATTACGTATTTAGAGAAGCATCGTTCTTCCCGTTTCGTGGTGCTGTGCTACACCCAAACGATGACGGCAGTTATCGTATGAGTATTACTAGCACACCATTTGAAATACATAGTGAAAACCAAATCCAAACTCGAGGCTTCAACGATAACAAAGGTTTACGTTGGGAGCCTTTCAAAGCTGGTGGATTCAAACTATACTATATGTACACATACAGATACCACAAAGGCTATGTCCAAAACATGGGTCAACCTTTTGTATTCCTGTATCATCCAAGCCTAAAACATTCGTATATACCTAATCTGCCCAATGTATACGACGCAGGTCGAATCTGCACAGGCGATGACTACACACCCGAAGAAACAACGCTACACAAGCTGTTGCAAACCAACGAAGCCGAACTCAACAATAGTTATTGCAACAATGACTTGCGTATGGGTCTTGAGGCAGAAGCTCAGTTTATTATGTACGATGAAGTTGGTAATACTTTACCAATTGATGGTACGAACATGCCAAAAGATGGTAAAGGTAACTACTTCTTCATGCCATCAAATAAAGAATCAATCTTAGAATTTACATCATGGCTGAACAATACGAAACACTAACTGAATCATTAAATGCGTGCCCATCTGTTCAAGATCGTGTCCATCAATATGCACCAAATCTAAACAGAGAAGCATCCCGTAGTGTTTATCAATACTCCGAGTCAATCAAAAGCTCAGAAAGTCGCGAACTAGATAACTACGAGATTGATCACGGGCTCAGCCCAAAAGAATTGCGCACGCTACTCAAAATCCTTGCCAGAGAGTTTCCAGATTGTGGTCGTAAGCGTGGTGCAATCCTGCGCTACATCAAAGCTTACATACCTGAAGAAAATACTGACAACCGTAAACTATACAATATCCTCAATGAAACCTAAACTAAATGCAATTATTATCGGTGCTGGTGGTGTTACATCGTACATGCTACCTGCACTCAAGAACAGTTTTGACTTAAAGCTCACACTGTTCGACGGCGACAGATTGGAAACACACAATCTTGACCGCCAGTTGTTTCGTAACAACCAAGTAGGTGAGTTCAAATCACGTGCACTTATGAAGCTGTACAACTTTCGCAAAAGCGAAGGCACTGCAGTATCAGAATACTTCACATCAGACCTGCTTGATACTGAGTACAAGTTCTTCTTTAGTGACTGCGACATCATCATCTGTTGTGTAGACAATCACCCAGCACGCAAAGCGTCTATCGACGCTGCAATCCAGCACAACAAACCAATCCTTATATGTGCTAACGAGTACCACACAAGTCAAGCATTCTACTATGATCCAAAACTTGTGCGTGACTTTCCACACATGCATCCGTACGCACGTTATCCAGAGATTGCAACTGACCGATCAGGCAGTCCCATCAACTGCCAAGGCGTTGCCCTTGAATCTGATCCACAACTTGCTATTGCAAATCAAGTAGCTGGCTCACTTGGTAACTATTTGATCTGGCTCTGGCACGGCATGGAACGCGACGAACACGTCGAGTATATGCCATGTGAGTTTCAATCAACCTTCTCACGGTTGCAGACTATTACAGTTGGCGACCTTGAAAAATTAGAAAGTAAATCAGCTTAATGATAATACACAACAACAAAGTATACGAACAAGTAACCACTGACTTGTTCACGGTGTTCAAAGAAGTTGATACACCTGTAACACCAGACATTGTACCTGAGTTTCATGGCAAACCTATACCAATGTTTATGTGGCATGACATCATGCACTGCATGAAACAAACTCAGGATCAGTTCAATTCCGAAGCACTTGTGTTTCTATTCTACGATGCAGACAGTAACCAACCTTGGTCGTGGTGGTTGCCACCACAACAAACCAACGGTATGACTGTCAAGTCGTTACCTGACGACCCTGAGTACAAGAAACAACGTGCAAAGTACCCAGACCTTATGCTCGGTACGGTACACCATCACTGTACAAGCTCAGCGTTTCAGTCAGGTACTGACGAAGCTGACGAAGTAAACCGTGAAGGGTTACACTTCACCATTGGTCATCTTAACAAAGCTAAGTTTGATATACACTTTCGCATGTCCCTTGGTGGTCAATGCGTTGAAATGGATGCACATACGTACATCGAACCTGTAACATCACCGTTCAAGAAAAATGCTAAAGTATCTGACGAAATATACAACGCAGTCGTTGAACGCATGACCAAAGACACAATGTTAGAGTACAATCCAAAATACAAAGATTACTCACACTTGTTCGACAACATTCACAAACCTACAATTACTATGGGTTACAAATCCAAAAACAATTATGGACTTGGATACGGAGCTCGTGACTGGTTTGATGAAAGACAAGCGTACGTTAGCAATTACAAAACATCTAAAAAAAACGCGCACGAAGAAGTCGCAGATGACTTAATAACCCAAGTATTAACAGACTACGAATATGAAGACATTCTTAACAACTATTACCACCATATCGGTAATCACGCATCTATACAAAGACTTGCAACATCAGAAGCAACTGAAGAAGACTTGCGACAAGATTTGCTCAAAGCTTTCGAAGATGAAGCATTCCAAACCAGTAAAGAAGGTAGGAAATTCCTTAAACAAATTGAAACATTCCTTCAAGAACAAAAGAGATTCGGTGTTGACAGCACAATCACAGACCTCCAATATGGGCTCTCACAACTTTGTTTTGAAGAAGGAAGCACAATTCAACCAATGGATACGGAGACAGTTTTATGAACAAACCGACGGAAAGCTTGTTGTACAGCGCATCGAAAATACTACGTCTAACGGAGTACCTGATATCTTGGTTATCATGCAAGACAGAGTACTACTTGTTGAGAGCAAGTTTGAGACTGGAAAGGTACGTCCTGAACAGTCGGCGTTCCAGATCAAATGTAACGAAGTCATCAAAGACAGCGTCAACAAATGTATCACACTCACAGCCTATCCGAAGACCAAGAGATTTGTAATGCGTAAGTTTGATTCGTCTTGCATTGGTGAGACTGGGATTGAAGACCCATGTCCAGTAACGTTCTCACTTGACCCAACAGGGTTCAAAGACTTCTTCAACTATATAACTAAATAACTTTGAGCCAATAGGTAGGCACGCACGATCTGCGGTGGTTAACCAACATGGTCAGCAAGACCCTTCCTTCCCCTCAGCTAGCGACTCTGTACAGCTAGTCAAACTGTACAGACTGGACGACGTCTTGAATCCCCCATGGGAGGTTGCATCATATAGTCCATTCCAGATAACTGGTTAGCCCCTTTGGGGGCGACCCAGCCAATTTACTATGAGCAATAAAACACAAAAATTCGTATCTCTAGATGTAGGCTATAACGAACGTAGATCTAACAAAGATCTATACGATATGATTGACCGCAGAGCAAAAGAAATACTAGCTGGGGATTCTACCTACGAGTTTCGCAAAGCAGTCAAAGAAGCTGAGGATAAAGGTGACATTCGTGACTTGACAGAACGTCAAATAAAAGTACGCATGGACGACAGACACTGGAGAAAAGTTAACCAAACTATACGCAAAAATGAAGCAAGACATAATACTACTGATAATGGCACTGATCCAAGTGGAGAGCGGTAATCGTGACGACATAATCGGAGACAACGGTAAAGCTTATGGGTGTCTACAAATGCATGAAGCATATGTACAAGACGCAGCACATCACTCAGGTATACCTTATGCACATGAAGATGCGTTCAATCGTGACTTAGCTATAGATATATTTAAGATTTACATGAGCATCTACGCTAACAAGTATCGACTTCAACGTGAGCCTACCTTTGAAGACATAGCTCGTATCCACAACGGTGGACCAGACGGCTGGCAGAAAGACAGCACCAAACTATACTGGAAGAAAGTTAAAAAGTATTTAGATTAATGCAACAACCTTTATTCATACCTGAATCCAACTGGCGACCACCAGCATCGTTACCGCACTTTGACAAAGTAGTAGCAATTGACTTAGAAACATGCGACCCCAACCTCAAGATCAACGGACCATCCTACAAACGTGGTGAAGGTAAGGTTGTAGGTATTGCGATTGCAGATGAACATAAAGAAATATATTTACCCATTGACCATTTCGGTGGTGATAACCTTGACCGAAGAATAGTAATACAGTACGTCAAGAACGTAGTAGCAAACAGTTTTGAAGTGTTGTTTGCTAATGCGGCATATGACCTCGGCTGGCTTGAGACATTGGGCATCACTGTCTCTTGCCCAGTCCGAGACATACAGATTGCTGAAGCTTTAATTGATGAAGAACAGTTCTCGTACAGCCTTAACAACTTATCAAAGAAATACTTAAACAGAACTAAGTTCGAAGATGAACTTAAGAAAGCAGCACAAGCCTACGACATCGACCCCAAGAGTGAGATGTGGAAACTACCTGCTAGATTTGTAGGCGAATACGCTGAGATTGACGCACGTAACACGTGGGACATCTATCAGTATCAGAAACCTGTACTACGTGAGCAGGACTTATGGACTGTGTGGGAGCTTGAGTGTAAGCTCACACCAGTACTTGTACACATGACAATGAAAGGTGTACCTGTTGACCTTGACAGAGCAGAAGTACTTAACAACGAACTCAAGCAAAAAGAACTACAACTCAAGAAACATTTTAAACACGTTGATATCTGGTCTGGTAATCAACTAGCCAAGCACATTGAAGGGCTCGGCTTAGTTGTACCTAAAACAGAAAAGGGCAACCCATCTATATCTAAAGACTTCCTAATCAACTGTGACCACCCAGAAGTCAAACTCATACATGAAGCACGAAGCATCAACCGACTCAGAAAAGTATTTATTGAGGACACCATCCTCAAGCAAAACTACAAAGGACGCATCCACGCAGACTTCAAGCAAACTGCATCAGACTCTGGTGGCACTCGCTCAGGGAGGCTCTCTTCAGCGAATCCCAACATGCAACAAGTACCTAAAAGAAGTGATATCGGTAAAGCTATCCGAAGTCTCTACATCGCAGAGCCCAACAAACTCTGGTGTAAAGCAGATTACTCTTCCCAAGAACCACGTCTCCAAGTCCACTATGCGTTACTTGGCGAGTTCAATCGACCACTCCCAAAAGCTCAGGAAGCTTTAGAAGCATTTGAACGTGGTGAGAAGTTATACACATTCTTTGAAAAAGCAACAGGATTACCTTACGACACATGTAAAATGTTGTGTCTCGGTATCAGTTACGGTATGGGTATGAAGAAGATGGCAAAGACACTAGGCATATCTGAAGAGATGTGTACCTCAACTATGCGTAAGTTCAATTCAGAAGCTCCATTCCTTAAAGTGTTGTATGACAACGTGATGAACTTAGCAAGCTCACGAGGCTACATCAAAACAATCATGGGACGCAGAGCACGATTTGACTTCTGGGTCAAAGAGTTCGGCGATACCCCAGTCAAGACTTTAGCAAAAGCAAAAGAAAAACATCCCAACTCTGCACTCTTCCGTGCATTTACCAGTAAAGCATTGAACAGACTTATACAAGGATCCGCCGCAGACCAAGCTAAACAAGCTATGGTGGATGCTTATGATGCTGGTTTTGACATGCGGTTACCAGTGCATGACGAAATTAACTGCATGGTTAATTCAAAAAAGGAGAGTTTGGACTTGAAATTAATCATGGAGAATGCTATACAACTCAACGTACCAGTTATTGCGGATATTGATCTCGGTAAAACTTGGTGCTAACAATAAACAAATATGTCAGACGAACTAATAAACGAAAGTAACATCATACCACTCGACAAGGTCGAAGGTATTGATACTAGCAACGTCCCACAAGACGACTTAGCTATGCTCAAAGAGTTGGGTGATACACTCAATGATTTGAATAACAAAGTACTCGCAGCCGAAGTAGAAATAAGCGACCTCAAAGCAACACGTACGCACGTTGCTGAAGAACTTATACCTGATCTAATGAACAAGGTTGGTCTCAAGCTTATACAGCTAGATAACGGAGCAAAGATACAAATCAATGAATTTGTAGATGCTCGTATCAAAGACCCAGAAGTTGCATTCGATTGGCTACGTGCTACAAACAATGAGTCCATTATCAAAAACCAAATACAAGTTGTACTTGGACGTGGTGATGATGCTAAAGCTCAAGAGATACTACAAACTTTAAAAGAGAATGATGTGGACGCTGATCTTAAGATTACCGTACATAATCAAACACTCAAAGCTTTCTGTCGTGACGCACTGGACAACCCAGAGCTGGCAGAATCATTACCTCGTGAAGCCTTTGGTATCTACCAAGGTAAGCGAGCGAAAATAACCCAATAAGAGAAAGAAAGAATCATGGCATTCGATATCACAACAGTAGCAGGACAAGGCACAGAGAACCTAGACTCAGGTGGCTCAGCCTTGCCCTTCATCCGTATCCTGCAAGACCTCAGCCCTCAGCTGAAGAAACAAAAAGAAGAATATGTCGAGGGCGCAGAGTCTGGTGATTTATTCTTTGCTAAAACGCAAAGCGTAATTGACCAACCCGCAGAGATCATACCGTGTTACACTAAGTCCATCTATACCGAATGGGTTCCCCGTTCAAAAGGTGGTGGCTTCAAGGGTAACCATTCGCTCACTATCGTAAGTCACCCCAACTACGAAAAAGGTCGTGAGCGTCAATACGATGAATGGCTTGGAGAGAACGAACTTAAGTTTACAACTTACTGGTTCGTTATGCTCAAAGTAAACGGCACTTGGGAAAACGCTGTCATCCCGTTCACATCATCACAGCTTCGTGTCTCACGTAAGCTTACAAGCGATATTAATCGTTTCCGATATGATGGCATGGATGTTCAACCTCCCCTGTACGCTCAGGCTTGGCAACTCAAGTCAGTGCTAGAGACCAGCAAGAATGGAGATGACTACTTCAACTTCGAGTTTGTAGAACCACGTGTTCTCGACTTCGAAGCGGATGAAGACATCCTCACTATTGCATCTGATACATACAAAAATGCATCAGACACACCATTGTTGCAGACAGGAGACCAACCTAAGTTGGTATCTTCCGAAGCATTACCCTACTAGTTAGTACAGTCTAACCCTAGCCTCTAGATGGGGCTAGGGTTTTTTTGCCCTTATGATTCCAATTGCAGATTTAGCTTTCCGTTTCAACGATCTATTCGTATGTAACCCAGAGGTGCACGGTCAAACGTCACTGACTGGCAAGACACGTGACCGTGACGGTAAAGCAGACTCAAAGTCTTTCCTTGTTAAAGCGTCCCTTACTACAGACATATGGGAACAGCATCTCAAAGGTGATAAGATTATTGGGTGTACACCGCTCATCAACGAAGACCGTGTTCGTTGGGGCGTGCTTGACGTAGATGTATATCAAGAATCTAATACGATAGAAGATATACTTGCCAAAGTCAAAGAACATAAACTACCGTTTGTCGTCTGCCGTTCCAAATCAGGCGGTGCTCATGTATACTTGTTCTTCTCAGAAGAAGTATCCGCAGCAAATGTAATCGACAAACTTAAATCTTTCTCAGCCTTCTTTGGTCAAGGTGCTTGTGAGATATACCCCAAGCAACCAAAGATCGGCAACCGCAAAGACGACTCTAAGTATGGTAACTGGATTAATATGCCGTACTCAGGCAATCCAACTTTGCAGTATGCATTTGATACCGACGGTAACGCACTCAACCCTGAAGAGTTCATAACCTACGTTGGCACTAAGATACTAAGCAAAGAAGTATTCGACGCTTTAGTTGTACCACAGATGGATACAGAAGAGCTACCCGAAGGACCACCATGTCTCAACTATATCTTTCAGAACCGCACACAACACAGCGAGTCACGTAACATCACACTGTCCAACGTAGCTGTATATCTTAAGAAAGCTCAACCTACTGACTGGAAACATCTACTTCCCAAGTACAATCGTAAATTCTCTGAGCCACTAGAAGACAGAGAGGTTGAGGCAATCATCAGCTCCTACTCTAAGAAAGACTACAAGTATCAATGCTCTAATCAACCGCTATGTAAATACTGTGACGCTAGTCTATGTGGTCAACGTAAGTTTGGTATCGGTAAAGAAGAGTTTCTACCTAACAATCGTTCGCTCATGCAACTCAAGAGTGACCCACCCTTGTGGTTCTTGACGCTCGATGACGCTGAGATACAACTTACTACTGAGCAGTTTGACAACTTCAATCAGTTCAATCAAAAGGTTATGGAGAAGATGCTGTTCAAGTATCCACCCATCAAACAAGAAGATTGGGTCAAGCAACAAAACTTACTACTCAAGAACTGTACACAGATTGACATACCGTTCGAGATGACCCCAGTCGGTCAGTTCGTAGAGTATGTGTCTATGTTCTGTGCTAGTGCAAGTGACAACGCAGATGCAATCAAGAACGGACCAATCAAAGTAAATGGTTGTTATCTGTTCCGCATGATTGACTTGCGTGACTACCTCAGTCAACAAAGATTTAAAGAATTACCCGATAACAAAATACTATCATCGCTGAAACAAGTACTCAAAGCTGACGCAGCGATGCACACAATAAAAGAACCAATACGACTAAAGGTACGTTGCTGGCGTATACGTGAGGAGAACTTACGTATGGACCCAACAGCCCCTATGCCAAACCTCGATGAGCAATCAGCCTATTAATGAAACAATATTTGTAGCCAGTGCAGGTACAGGTAAGACATCCACTCTGATGGATTTACTTACTGAAGTGTTAGATAAAGAGACATCACCCAAAGACATTTGCTTCACCACCTTCTCCAAGGCTGGTGCTCAAGAAGCTATTGATCGTGCTTTGGTTAAGAATCCGAACTACCACATATCTGACTTCACTGGATTCAGTACCCTCCACGCACTGTGTTACAGACGCATACCACGCAGACAAATGCTAAACTACCAAGACTACAAGTTACTTGGTGAGCTATCAGGCTTCCCAATCTCAGGTAGTGCAGCTTACTCAAACAAAGATGGTATGTCATACAACAACAACGCTGGTGACATTATCTTAACTTACGACAGTCTTAAGCGTAATCTCAAAGCTAGTAGTGAGGACATACTCAGTTCACAACTCAACGCTCGTGTAACACCTGATGAGCTTGACCAGTTTACTGAGTTCTACAAACAATTTCGTGCTCAGAAAAACAAGTACGACTTTACCGACCAACTTGAGAAATACATTGAACAAGACATACGACCTCGCTTTGAATATGTATTCATTGACGAAGCTCAAGACTTGTCACCATTACAATGGGATGTAGTTGACTTCATCAGCCAAGATGCCAAAGAAGTATTCGTAGCTGGTGATGACAAACAAAGTATCTTTAAGTTTGCTGGTGGTGACCCATCGTCGCTCATCAACAGACAAGGTAATCGAGTAGTGTTAGATACATCTTACCGACTACCACAACCTGTACTTGAATATGCAGAACGCATTGCAGATGACATCAAAGAGAAACAAACCTACACAGTGCAAAGCCGTAAAGAACAAGGTAGTGTACAACATATACACAGCATTGACGACGTTGACTTTAGTAAAGGTACTTGGTTTCTACTATGCCGTAACAAAGCAATGGTTGAGATATTTGAATGTGAGCTTATGCGTATTAAACAACTATTTGTATCCAACAGTCCTAACTCCCTGTTCAGTGAGAAGCAGATACAAAACATACTTATGTGGGAACAACTACGTAAGGGCTACAAGTTCAAAGCACACAAACTAAAAGTACTTTACAATGACTTCTTACCTACTGGTACTGCAGTTGCTCGTGGTGCTAAAAAACTTATCAACTCTATGCCCGACGCAGAACTGTTTGACAAAGACGATTTAAAGAATAGTTTCGGACTTCGAACAACAGAGAAGTGGGATAAGGTGTTTAAGTTGCCTGATATAACAAAAGAAGTGCTACTTAAAGCTGAAGCCGAAGATAAACTAGACAAGAGTACAAACATTGAAATTAGTACAATACACGCTACCAAAGGTCGTGAGGCTGATAATGTGATTATCTTACCTGATATGACATATACAACTTACAAAGGTATGCTCAAAGACCCTGACAATGAACACCGTGTATTCTATGTTGCGGCTACTCGTGCTAAACAAAACCTTTACATACACACTCCTGTAACAGATAAATTTTACAACATGCCACGATGATCTACAAAACAAAACCACTCAAGCATCAAGAAGATGCTGTCAATAGATTTCACAAACAACCTTACGGTGCTCTATTCTGTGAGATGGGTACTGGTAAGACTAAGATTGTTCTTGACATCTTACGTAACTCTACTGACTTATTCGAAGCTGTAGTTATTGCTCCTAACGGACTGCACCACAACTGGGCTATCAACGAGATACCTAAACACATTGGCAATCCCGAACTCAACCCTGTAGATGTCTACTGTTGGAAAGGACCAATCAAGACTAAAAAAGGTAGGCAAGAGTTTGGTAGATTCCTAAAGCCTGAGTCATCACGTATCTTACTTATCAATGTCGAAGCCCTCCGTACTTCGTCTGGTTTTGAGACTGTGTCTGCTTTCTTGCAGACTTGTTGCGGTCTGAAGCATATGATCATTGATGAATCCACGTGCATTAAGAATCCTAAAGCTATCCAAACAAAACGTGTGCTTGACCTAGCTCAGTGTGTTGACCGACGTTGGATACTTAACGGTACACCGATTACCCAGAGTCCCCTTGACCTGTTTACTCAGTGCCGATTCCTCAGCAAAGACTCAATACCTTTCAATACTTACACTGCATTCAAACACTCCTTTGCCATTGAAACGGTAATGACTATGGGTAGCCGAGCGTTCCGTAAGATTATTGGATACCAGAACCTAGAACAATTGACCAAGTTACTTGAACCGTTTACCCTGCGGATAGAAAAGAAAGATTGTTTAGACCTACCAGACAAGACGTTCACACAACAAGCTATCGAACTTACGCCCAAACAAAAACGTATCTACGAAAGCATGAAGAATGACTGCCTTGCATTGTTAGAAAGTGGTGAGCTTGTTACCTCTACCTTGGCTCTGACTAAGATAGTTAAGCTACACCAAATTCTTACAGGGTTCGTGACTGATGACGAAGGCGTAGAACACCCAATCGAAAACAACAGGATAGCTTCTCTCATGCAAATAGCTGAGACCACAAAGCCGTTGGTCGTGTTCTGCGCTTATCGTCAAAATGTCAAAGACATATCTGACGCACTAAACAACAAGTACCCCAACAGGGTGGTTAAGTTCTCAGGTGACCAATCAACCACTGAACGAAATAGTGCTGTGGCTAGATTTCAAGAAGGTGACGCAGACTTCTTTGTTTGCACATCAGCAGCTGCAAAAGGTTTGACATTACACCGTGCATCGACAATGGTATATTATTCAAACAACTACAGCCTTGAAACACGATTACAAAGTCAAGACCGCATCCACCGTATTGGTCAAGATGATAAGTGTACATACATTGACCTTATTGTCCCAAATACAATTGACGATGCCATACTTAAACGACTAGAGGAAAAGAAAGAACTGTCCAGCATGGTGTTGGACGACTTAATAGAAATTATAAAATGACCACACCTGCAACAAACCGACCACTCTTCGACCAGAGCGAAGTTAAAATTCTTGAACGAGGACTAC
>VMHT01205912.1_pt1 | contig 11786 bp, 20 predicted proteins | sample 4693611 | NCBI WGS metagenome assembly VMHT01 (sample SAMN12280063, study PRJNA550983) | marine metagenome | isolation source: seawater sampled from same location over 5 years 0.02-0.2 micron viral filtrate | place: USA: collected off the coast of southern California halfway between the port... ...
TCGTTTTTGTATTGATCTGGCATTGCTTGTGCAATTGGAGTCATAGCGTTTAAAGGAATGTTTCCTGGAAGTTGATCTAAACCTCTATACAACTTTTCTACGCTTTTGTGTTTTTTGCCATAACGAAAAGTATATTCGCTACCTAAAGCTAAAAAGTGTTTAAGCAACCACCTGTAATTACTATGTGTTGTTCTGGCCCAGATTGTACAAGGGTGGTTTTTGTATGCAACTTTATAAAGACCAACTTCGTCTGCATACTCATCACCATCTAATTCTCGGTGTGCAGTACATAACATTTGAGCGGTTTCTAAAGGCATCTTGACCAACATTTTGTCAGGTTGTGCTTGAGCTGATTTTATTGGACAGCTGTCAAAGTAAAATATGTTCATTGGTCAAACCCATAAAATTTTCTTGGTCCTTCTGGTATGTTATCCCAAATGTCTTTTGGCAGACGTTTACCATTAAAGTAGTAAATTCTAGACCACACATTGTCATTTATAACACGTTTAGTCGTTTTTCTAACGGTTGTATCCACGTTTATAAGCTCTTCTATGTAATTTAGAACTATATCTTTGAGTTCTGTACGTGTAAGAAGCTTTTTGTTTGTGGTACTGTTGTATTTTTGAGCTAAATCTAGACGTTGCTCGTCCGTTAGTTCTATAGAAACGTTTGTTTTCATATTATCTCCGTATTAAATATATGGCACAGGCCATAAGTCCTATACTAAAAGTTGATTGTACAAGGGCCCCGGTCCAGTGTAATGAAAATAAATTATTAAAAAACCCAAGCAAGAAAAGAATATATAGATCTTGTTTAAATATAAGAGTGGCTAAATCTATAAAAATTAGACTGATTATAAAAAGTAAGCAGCCTAAGAAATTTAAAAAACGTTGGTTAGAGAGGAAACACATCATAAAAAACTCCTATTCATGACTATTTGTAATTTATTCAGCTTTAATGGATTTTACGGAAAGGCCGTTTCAATCTTCAGAACCAACGTTTTAATATTCCATTACAAAACTGAAAGCAACAGAATAAATTGAGGGGGTTATTCCCCCCAATCTACACATGAGTCGTTCCAACAACGCGCAAACATTTTTCTTCTCGACTCACTATGTCTTTTAGTCATCAAATAAAGTGATTTCTATATTCATTTCACCATCGTTGATGTACAAATTATATTGAGCTTCACAGTAGTTAGTATATCGCTCTTGCAAATAAGTGTAATGATGTAGCTCATATGCTTTAGCTGTATTAAAGGGTGTTTCGCCTACTTCGGATCTTTCATGGCAGTTTGATATAAACATATCTTCTAGCCATGATATATAGGGCTTTTTTTCTTGAACAAAACGTTCATATGAAAGGTATGGGGTTTGATCTTCTTGCATTTTACCTCCTGGTTTTTTTGAGAAATCTAAAGACTTCAATAAAAGCGTTTTGATGCTCTGGCTGTATTATAACACAAATTTTATACAGAAGATTTTCATAAGCTTTTTCCCTAGCTTTAGATATAGAATACTGTCTAGTTAAAGTAAGTTGTAAAGCTTTGTGTTTTACAAGTTCAGGCGTAATATCAAGTATTTCTTCTGCTTTATGAACAGTATCTGCATGAGTTTCTATAAGATGATCCATTAATAATTGTTCATCATGTTCTTCCATTGACCATTCTTTAACTTTGCCCATTTTCTTTCTCCTCATAAAATGCATAAATTTCTTTAGCTCGTTTAATAAGTAATTGAGAGACATTAGGGTTTTTAGAAGAATCAGGGTCTTTAAATACAACTTTTCCTGTTTCTGCATCTTTCTCAAATAATATAGTTCCACGCCCCCAACCTAAAAGGACTGAACCTTTTCCGTTGATGCCATAAGTAACTCTTGATCCTGGATATTTAGCCAATTCGGAACCCTCCTGAGTCTTTACAAAACTCTATAAAAGTTTTAAGATTTTTACGATCCCACGGATAGCCTGTATCGAAATGAGGTTTTTCCTTTTTGCCTTTACATGCGTTACATATTGTAGGTGTATTGGAATCATCCATGTGTCTATAGCCAGTAGCGTCGCATATTTCACAGGGGACATTACCTAGAGATTCTAAATGTTCTTCTCGTGCTTGTTCCCATCTGTCAATATCACCGTTTTCCATAGATTTTTCTAAACGTTTAGCAATTCTAAGAGCTTTAGTCTTAGTAATTAAATGAAAGTCGTTGTGCATACCTGCGGTTGCATCTTCAACAGTGACGATGTTTTCACACATATTGACAACATATTGCCAAAGGGGACGCCAATACCATACGTTATTGCGAAAATAATAGCCTGGGTTATCCCGTTCATATTTTTGCCTTGCAGTAAAGTATTCTTCTTTTTCTTCAAAAGAAGGTGGTTCATCTCCTTCCCATTCTAAGTCTGGGGCAAGTTTGAACTCTTTACGTTCTCCATATAAATCGAAACCCATGATTATTTCCTCCAATCTGGTTGTACTTTTTCCCATTGTAAAATGGGGATTTTGTGTTTGTTCTTTTTAACTGCTATTACTTCATGTACCATAAATTTTTTCATGATAAATAAAATAACAGAAGCACATAAACCGCCAAGCATTGCAGCGACCATACCACTATAGGTGCCATAAAAGCACACCATAAGGGTTACAGTAATAGCAATGTCAACAAAAATGTCCGCGCCGATAGCTTTACGTCCGCCAGCTTTAAGCACTAGCAAAAGTAGTCCGAATGCGCTCATAATTCCTATTAGCAACATCGTTTTTATCCCTCCACATTTTGATTAATTGATCCATAACAGCAAGTAATTCTATTAGTAGAATTAAAAATGCAGTTATTCCCGAAATGGCCATAGTAGCTGAGCTCATCTATTTCTCCTTTCTATTCTTTTTTTATTAACAAGGGTGTAGTTTTTAGCAATATAAGCTAAAAGTACGGTTTTTAGACCAAAAAAGGTCATTAAAGTAACATTCATAATAATCTCCATATTAAATATATTGTTACACTTATAGCGGCTACGATGCCCGCCATAGCAAACATATGATGTATGCTAGCGGCAAGAGCACCGAAACCAAGAAGAATTACTAGTCCAGTTAAAGCTGAGACAGAGTATTCCTTCACTAATTTTTTACATTTTGATAATTTCACCATATGGCGCCTCCTCTGCACAAGTGGTTACCCATAAAACTGGAAAAGGCGGTTCGTCTCCGAAGTCGCTTGACTCTAAGTCGGTAAGATAGACGGCGGCTTTAACATTAGGGCAATGTTCCTTAATATAATCAAAAGCGGGATAGAACATAGTTCCACCACGACCTTTGTAAGTAACTTTAAGGGGTAAATCCTCACGGCTGTACTTGGTATATTCATTTACTTCAGTGTCACACTGTATGAAATGCACACTTTCAGGATTAAGATCATGAAGTATTGCAGTGGTTTCACTTGTAAATTGTTGTAGCTCATCGTCACTGACTGAGCCAGAGGTGTCAACAATTACAGCTATCTCTTCCAGGGCGGGTGTATGTAGAGATGGCAGATATAGTCCTTGAGCAATAAATCTACGATTAGGTCTAATCCATGTAAAGTCAGATTTATTATTGGATCTAAAGAACCTAGCAAGAACACCACGCCAGTCGACTTTGGGTTCTAACACATCAGCTACTAAAGATTCTAGATTGCCAGATAATTTACCAGCTGTACGTGCGGCCTCGGCTGCTTGTTGTATTGCAACATGAAAATCAGCTTCTACAGCACCTGATACGTCTTGTCCTTGTGTCATAGAAGGATGATCCATTACACCACCACAGCCACCTGGGTCGTTGTGTCCTTTTAACAGCACACCAAATCCACCTTTTTCTTCACCTAAGTCATCAGGTAATATGCTATATATTTCTTCTGTAGACATAGGTTTGGGGTTGTCGTATTTGTCATCAATAAGCTCTGTTTCTGGAAGAATAAATCCTTCTTTTATAAGTGTATTGTTAATACGATAGTCGGCAGCAATGTTCCATTTGTGTCCGTCACGTTGATTACGACGTAACATATGCAGCAAAGCAACATGCATTACTTCGTGGGCTACGAAACCTGTTTGTTGCACAGGTTTTAGTCTGTCAAACCACTTAGGGTTTACTAACAGTTCTACGCCGTCGGTAGCACCAGTGGGAACTTCGTCGGTTAATTTGACCTTTAATCTTAGCGCCAAAGTGCCGAAGAATGGGTGGTCTAATAATAATCGACTACGTGCTTTTGTTATTTGTTCATGGCTCATGGTTCATTATTCCTGTATTTTTAAGTAAAGTGCTCTCTCCTTGGGTACTGCATAGAGATCATGGTTCTGTAATCTCCATTCACGGTCCGCGGTTCGAGGTGCAGTAACTTGACCTGCTTTAGGGTTTTGATACCAAGAATGAATTAAATGGTCTAAAGCAGCATCTTCGTTTTCTGTTTTATCCTGAATTTGTTGGATTTTTTCTATGAAATCCCAATAAGAATTTTGTTTATCCCAAGCACTTAAATAGTTTCTAAACTGTGTCCATTGCTTAGCGTCACGTTTATCAGTTATATAACCTTTATTAATAAGTTCTTTACCTTGCAAGTAATTGGGTTGCTCGTTCCAACGTTTAACATATAAATTACGGTGAGAAGTAACTTTAGAAACTTCACATCGTAAATAGCTTTGTTGGTAGTGCTGAATAATAGAATCACCGACTTTTATAAAGTTTCCAAGCTTCCTTCTTGGATCATAATTAAAAGAAACAGGATACAAGTCTATGTTTCTAACTTGGTCGTGCACATTCTTTTGCACACTGTCAAAAAGGAAGCCGTCATATTGGTATGGCACACCCATATTTTGACATTGCCTGGATTCAGCGTTGTTATACCTATGAATTAATTGACTAGGAGATTCGTTAAGCACATACGGTTGTACCAGGCCCATCAGTCGTCTCCCAGCAATGAAGCTGTCAATATAGTTTTGTTGAGATTTTGCTCAATTGGTTCAATTTTAGAACGTTGTTGTTGTTCTTTACGCTTACGCTGTTGTTTTTCATGAACTTTAGAGATTTTCTCTTGCGAAACAAGTTTAGATAAAGCTGGCCAAGCCTTGAGAGCTTGATTAAGAGTTGTGAATTGATTTAGAGTTTGTTCAACTTTGTCTGTATCAATTCTTTTCTTAGCTTGACGATGAGATTCGTCTTGATGCTTTTTCTTAATGTTATCTATGTATGGTTTTGCAGATTCTGCTACTTCTTCAGGCAGGTTGCCAATATTAGCATTGATTGGAACACCTGATTCTCCACGCCAACTGTCTGGTTTACATATCATCCAAACAGGTATAGATAACGGAACAGTAATTTCTGTGTCATCAACAAAGTTTTCACAAATGACACGTTCCTCGTCTTTATATGTAGTATCAAACATCATCATGTCTGTTTTAAGAGTAAGTTCCTCTGTTTCAACAAGAACATCATTGAGTTGAAGAATACCAGCAAACTGATGTCGCATAAATTCTTCAAGCGCACGAACTTTACCAGAAAGTAAAGTTTCATATAATGCATCTGCATCAACGGTGTCTTGTTTAATTTCAGGGTTAGACTTGTCATAAAGTCTTTTGAAATTGTTGACAATTTCTCGCTGAAGGTACTCAGCCATACGTACTGTAGCCATAAAATACTCCTAAGTTAAAAGATTAACAACGCCAGCAATGGTTATTACTGAACATACAAAACCATATGCCATAATAAAAACACCAAAAATGGGGTTATTGGATTGATCAAAGATTTTATAACCAACTGGAAGCAGTATTGTGCCACCAGCAGCTATAATAAAGATAAGAACTTCGTAAAAAGCCATAATATTCTCCTTATAAGATTACATTTGAATTATCAATGATCCACTTTTGTATAGGTGGTGAATCAATAATAGGTTTATAGTTTGGACTTGAGCTAGCCCTAGCTTTGTCATGCTGTATTGACTGTTTAACAAGCACCACTTGATACTCGGTTTCTAGCTTGTTGCAAATACGCATAACATTAGCCACCTTGTCTTCGGTTGCTCTAGATGCTAACGCACCTGTAAGAGCATACAAGATAGCTGGATCTGAATCGTGTTTGTATTTGTGTGGATTCTCGATCAAATTGTCAATGTCAGGTAGTGAGTCAGCAATTTTTCTAAATGCTACATACTCACCTGCTGGGCCATCGCCAACTAATGCTGATACACCGTAAAACAGTGTTTCCTCATTATTGTTTATCTTCAACTTCTTATCCACTAACGACCAGCTCCTAGGAGTAGGAAAAGAGTAGTGGTCTGCGTCAAATGAATACAACAGCCCAGGGCGATATCTCATAAATGAGATAAGCGAATCGCTAATGCCTTTTCCAATAGCCCACTCACACCAGTCATCTACATTTGGCTCTAACTCATAATGAGCAAGCCTGTTTCTGACGGGGGATGGCATTTGATAGACAGCAGCAGAATCGGTAAGTCGGTTACCTGCAGCTATTATAGACCAGCCATGCGGTAGATGATAATCCCCAACCTTTCTGGTTAATAACAACTGCAAGAACGCGTTTTGTGTCGCGGGCGGCGCTGTAGGTAATTCGTCAATGAAGAATAAACCACGCTCACCATCCCGCTCTACAATTGGAAATACATCTGGGACAGCCCACGATGTAAAATATTTGTCTTGGTCTTTGACTTTGACTACACGCGGCACGCCACGTACGTCAACAGGGTCAAACAAGTTTGCACGAAACTCTAATAAGTTTTGTTTTAAACTTTTTGCAACTTGATATGGTATTTCTGATTTGCCGATACCTGGACCACCCCATATCATGGTGTTAAGTCCGGCACGCATATTACTTACAATCTCTGGAAAGAGATGTTTGGGACGTATTTGATGCATACTCCTACTCCTAAATTAAAATTAAAAAACAGCCAATAAACTGGCACACGGTTTTTACTGAATAAAGTGATTAAGTGCCTTGTCGGCACACATACTTGTGAATAAGCTTTAAAAGTGATAGCCTAGAGCCTGCTTTCACATTCACAGACCTAGGCTACCCTCTGATTTATACCCCGAACCAGACCAAGGGGTACTTTTTGGTAGATGTACTGGATTTTAGGTCCAGACAACAGGATAAGTACCAACCTAAAGCCCTTTGAGAAACAAAGTAGAGCTGACACTTCGGGACATTAATTACGCATTGTCATACATTGCTTTAGCTGTCTCATTAGTAATAGACTTACTAGTGATTTTTCCAGACTTATCAGCATGTTGGTTGTAATTCCACTCAGCTAAACGCTGTAAACGATTCTCAACTGCTTGTTGGACTCTAAAACGATTGATCTCAACATCTTTAAGACCAAACTTGTCATCCATTTTGTTAAGAAAAGCTGATAACATTCTAGCTTTACGACCGAGCTGAACCATTTTGTCTTCTCTATCGATAAGCCAATCTGGTATCTCCTGATCTTCTTTAATGGTGCTAATTGAATCTTTATACTCAAAAGCAACACTAGCGAACTCAGCCCAAGTCCTAGTACCTAGCTGTAATGCATTGATACCAGTTGTTTGTGGATCAACTTCCAATAGTTGACTGAAGCCGTCAACGACTTGTTCAACTTGGCTGTTGAAGTATTTTTCAGCTTTGTCGTCACTGTGCGGTTGCTCAGTGCCATACTTAGCATCAAAGACTGTCATAATTTCAGATACAACTACTTCGTTGTAGGTAGGATTACCTGCATCGTCTAGTTTATATCTGCGGAAGAAAAAGTCAGGAAGGACGATTGCCACTTCTTTAGCTCTTTCTTCACTGCCTTCAGGATCACCATTCGTATCTGCACGATATGCAGACTCAGGTGTTTCGTTTGAAGGGGTTAGTTCTACCGTCTCTAATTCCGACGGGTCAAAATGATCTACATTAGCCATTTTTATCTCCTCTATATATAGAAGGTTAATATTCACTCACCAAGGTGAGCAGTTAAATAAACCGCTTTAGAATTTAAGCAGTTTAAATTTGTTGCCATACTTTCGTTTATTGATACCTTTCCAGCTTAGCTCTTTACGCCGGCTGTAACTTAAGCTACTCCAATGTCTGAGTGCCATCGCGCTAGGTATGCCAGAACGAATACGGTCTCGTTCATCCTCATGTTGATGAAACAAGTCATCAAGGATGTGTTGTGGTAAGTCTATGTCCATAATTATGTCCCTATGTTTTATTAATTAAATTCATTTCTAAAGTACAAACGGACTGTCCGTTAGGACAGCCGTATGGAAAATTAACCACGATGTTAAAATCTAGCACGGCACAGTAATTCGCACACTTACAGGTGGTTTATACCCATGAAAAAAGCTACAGCCCCCGAAGGGGCCATAGCTTTTTGGGGACTAACTTATACTCCAGGTATTTGAACTTCTCTTGTTCCAAATGCTTCTGGAGAAGTATCAAGAGCATGATCACTAAACCAATTAATAAGTTCTTGGTTGGTTATAACAACCAACGGAACTCTGATATAACCAGAATGAAAATACTCAACAACATCAGATACAACACCAGCTTCTTGCAAAGCTACTAACATGCCTTGATTCTCACTGTAGTCTTTGATGAATACAGGTATTTGTTCATAACCAAAATGCTTGTCTATTAATGCTTGTGCATCATCATCAATCATGTTGATTGTTGCAGTGGCTATTGGCTCACCGGTGTCAACTTCTTTTAGCGTAAGTGCTAAAGATCCGTTGTTTGTGTACTTAGTAGGTACAACTCTACATAACCAAGACTTAAACAGTACTTGGGGAAAATTACGAATGTCCATATTCGTTCTCCTATATTAATTGTTAATAACACTCCAAAAGGACAAACGGACTGTTCGTTAGAACAGCCGTACGTGTACCATGACTACTGGTACACGCTTAGAGTAGAGTACATAAGGCTTTCAGACGGAGCTAGCGCTGTGTGTACCACAAGTTGAAAAGTGGTGGTACACACCTTAGGCTAATAGGACAAAGGGATAGAGGTCCTGTGTACCATGTGTACCACTACTTTTAGGTCTGTTAGACTTTTAACTAATAATAAAGAATATAGTATAAATAACTAAACTCCGAGAGTTTTAGCTGGTACACGCGGTACACGTGGGGTGTTTCACGGTCCACGGTCCGTGTTTACGGGCGTTTTGCGTGTACCACTACTTGTGAAAAGTGGTGGTACACATCTGGTACACGCGGTACACGTTGTCAAGTTTTTTGCACCACGGGCACAAAAACGGGGTAAATAGCACACGAATCGGGGTCTAACGGGCTCGCACACGTCTCGCCCGGACCTGACCTCGGTGTTTAGAGAAAGGATGATGGTTATTGATCCCGACCATCGGCGGTATTATTAGGGGTAGATGTTAAGCTTTAAGCCAAAAGTAAGCGAATGTTACGATTGATGCGAAGTGGAGGACTATAATTCCACTCATAAGCCAGAAGAAGATAGCCATAGGTAATTCAGCCATTGTTGTTCTCCGATTGGTTAGATTTCCAGTTCTTGTACTCAGATTGAATAGAAGATTGGGGTTCTGGTTGGTCTCTGAATAGATCCATTTGCTTAGGTTTGTTACGACCTTTGGTATAAGCGGTTTGGACTTCATCTTTAAGACTAGGTAGTTTCTCCATGACATCGGATACAGTTTCTCCTGATGCTTCTGCGAGCTTGATTACCCATTGTGTGAGGGTTTGGTTCATGTTTTTCATGATTGACCTCCATTTTTGTTGGGCCAAGATGGTAAGAGAACTAACTCTTTGTGGTCTTCAGGAAGGATATCAGTGATGTATTTACCTAATAGTCTGATAGTTCCACTGTTTTTGTTTACACTGATCTTCATGTATGAATCACAGAAAGCTAGATGATGCTTTAGCTCGCCGTTAGACATGTAAGGAAGCATGGGTTGGTACTCAATTAGAGCGTTAGCCTCTCCATAAATCTTAACAGGTCTGTTGAATGTTACGACAGTGTTGTTAGCCTTAGTCTCAGTAGTTTGAGGTTGTTGGCTGTTGTACTCAGTAATATGAGCTTGATTATTATATTGTGACATGATGTGTCCCCTATATAGTTAGTTAATGTACCAAATGATACACACTTAGAGGACAGACTGGATGGCGCTAGCCAGACAGTTGATGAAGAATGACAGACCTTAAATCTAATAGGGGGTATGGGACAAGGTTCCAAAAGGTAAAAAAGGAAACAAGGTTCCAATATACAAAAAAGGGAAGAGGGATGGTGTTGTGCAGAGAGTGGGAGGGAATGAGTGAGCGATTGTGCTATACTTTTTAAAGAAAAATATTTTAGGAAAAATTTTGCCGAAAAAAATTTGCGCAAAATGTAAAAGAAATTTATCTGTTGAGGAGTATAACCCTACAAAAGCAGGGCGCCCACGCAGCGCATGTAAAAGATGTGAAAATGCACAACGTATAGCTAAAAACAGTTCTTCCCCGTACGCGTATTTAAAAATCTTATACTCAAAACTAAAGCACGCCCGAGCCAAAGAAGATAAAAAACTTGAATGGACCGTGGAACAGGAACAACTGTACATCTTATGGGACCTTCAAGGAGGGAAATGTGCCCTTTCTGGTGTATACTTAACTTGGCAGACAGGTGAAGGGTCACAAGATTTTAACGCCAGCATAGATAGAAAAGACCCCAATAAAGGATATATACCCGAAAACATACAATTAGTGGCCTTTCGTGTAAATGTAATGAAACATGTACTCGGAGAGAGCGCTTTTTTCTGGTGGTGTAAGAATATCGTTGCTAAAAAAGAAGAATACTAACTATAATAAATTTATTTATGGCGGAAGAAATCGAAAAACTAGAGCTTTCGGACGACGATAGAGCAGAAATGCAGTCGCATTACCCATATGCGGGGCTACAACTCAATGAATTGTCTACTCAAGAGGAAAGATTGATACATTTTTTCCTTCGAGGCATGTCGAAAGCAGCCGCGGGCCGTGCAGCGGGGTACGGTGACTCCGAACATGTCTATAAAATCTTTAAAAAACCCAAAATTCAAAAAGCAGTCGCATATTTTCGCGAAGAACTCCGTGATGAAGTCAAGTTTGACCGCAGTACGGCTACAAACATGTACCTGGAAGCGCACCGTAAGTCGGTAACCGCGACCGAAGAGTGTAAAATCACCGATTCGTTGTGCAAGCTTCACGGTCTACACGCTCCTGAGAATGCAACACAGATAAATATCAATATCGAGAAGAATGTACAGCAATTAGAACGATTACCCGACTCAGAACTGCTAAAAATAGCAGGAGTCGATAATCAGTATCTAATACCACACAATGGAAATAAAAAAGATTGAATGTAAGGAGTGCTTAACTTCTTATCCTGAGACATTGATACCGGACGGTGGTGTGTGCGTGTATTGTAAAGCAGACGCAGCCGAAAAAGTCGCGGTTCCCGTTGAGAAAGAGGCATCTCCCCCTCCTACGCCTGAACTCTCTAGAGAAGAGGCTGCTCAGCGGGAGCTCGCACTAAGAGCGCTTTCACGTAAACACGTGCTCCCCTTTGTTGAACACTTCAACCCTGATTATATGGCAGGGTGGGTGCATAAAGATATTTGCCAAAGGCTCGAAAAGTTTAGTCAAGCGGTAGAAGATGGCGAGTCGCCTAGATTAATGTTGTTTATGCCTCCGCGGCATGGTAAATCAACTTTGGCTAGTGTCGCGTTCCCTGCTTGGCATTTGGGTAAAAACCCAAAACATGAGTTTATAAGTTGTTCGTATTCGGGCTCGTTGGCAA
>VMHT01196488.1_pt1 | contig 11785 bp, 13 predicted proteins | sample 4693611 | NCBI WGS metagenome assembly VMHT01 (sample SAMN12280063, study PRJNA550983) | marine metagenome | isolation source: seawater sampled from same location over 5 years 0.02-0.2 micron viral filtrate | place: USA: collected off the coast of southern California halfway between the port... ...
TTTTTGCTATCTTTTCCTCGTCAGCCCTAAATTCTTCAGCAGTTCTATCTTCTTTTTTTTCTGCTGTTTCTTTTGACGCTGGACCTTCAACCGTAACTATAGAAGATTCATCAGATTTTGGGCCACTTGGTAGAATTGGTCTAAGTTGGTCGGCTAATTCATCAAGACCATTGCCTTGTAGCGCAAGACTTTCAGAAGAAAGTTTGGGATATATTTCACTTAAATTTTGTTTTCTTAATTCTTTTTTAGCTAATTGAGATAAATCAGTTTCTGCGCTTTTAAAAAGAGGATTGCCTCCTCCAGTTACATTGCCATCTTTGTCTCTAATTATTGGAGTAAGACCACTCTTTTGATTCTCACGCATTTGCTCAAGAGCCGCAGCAAGACCTTTAGGAACGGCTACTGATCTACCACCGTCAGAAAGTCTTCCCCCTATTTCTTTTTGAACGGTATATTCTGAATCTTCGCGTAAATCTTTTATATTTTTATCAAGAGTCTTTTCACCACCTGGGAGAACAAGTCTAAAACGATTGTTATTAAAAGCATCTCTCTCTTCTTTAATTAAATCAGATAATGAATCACCACTATAATCTAGAGGACCACGACCTATACCCTCTTCCTGAAAAAGTTGTTCAATGCCACGACCAAGCTGTGCATCTTTGTATCTTTTATATAAACCTGCTCGATCTAATGGATTAGCCATCTTATGCCCTCTTATTATGCTTGGTTGATGCCCTGAAGCGTTGTGTAAGCCCCAACACCAGAGAGGAATGGGTTAGCAGGAGGCGCATAACTTGCTTGAGTTTCTGAATAAATACCCGCTGAAGGCGTACCTGTAAGCGCACCATAGCCAAACTGAAACGGTAACAGTGCTTGCTCTGTTGGACGCTGATATTCTTGTCTTGCTGTATCTATCATCTGTTGACGATAAGCACGTTCATTTTCGCCTACGCCTGTCATAAATGCAAGATCCGCAGGCTGTAATGCTGAGTACACACGACCAATATCTGCGGTTGTACCTGCTAAAGTTCCATATTGACCACCAAGACTACCGAACTGCGAACCAAGCTGACCAACAGATTGACCAAGGCCACCCATTAATCGACCCGCTTCTAGATTTCTAGTAGCTCCTTGTTGATACGCATCTTGTGATGCAGCAAGTGCTTGAGTGTAAGCTTTATCTCTTAAATCCGTTGCGGCTTTTGATTTTGCGTCAAGAATGCTTCTTTCTATTTCAGCCGCTTGTACACCTTGTCTTGAACCACCAAAAGCACCTGCTCCAACGGCTTTTGCCCTAGCTGTATTTCTAGCCACATTTCCTTGACGCTCAATGTCTTTTTCTACTTCATCAATAACTTCATCAGTATATGGAGACATAAATTGTGATACATACTGTGATGGATCATACATACCTCGACCACCAGAAACATACTGTGCGGCAGGACCAAAGAATGTCTTTGCTTCTCCCACAGTGCCAAGGCCGCGACCTAATGCTTCAATGCCGCCAGTTGCGGCGCTTCCCGCTGTTTCAAAATAGGGGCTATAGCGCCCCAAAAAATCTGGGATACCATCATTATTAGAATCTTGCATTAAAGCTTGTGTTGCAAAAGTCTCTAAGCCAAGCCCTGTGATCGCTCCTGTTTCTGGATCACGACCCATTTGGCCTGCCATTCTGTATGGAGCTACGCGAAACAAATCAGGATATGCTGCGGCATCTAATATACCACCAGTTAAGGCTCCTGATTCATTTTCAGTTCCAAATATCTGACCTAATAAAGCTTTTTCTAAACGCTCAATGTATTCTGGGCGGCGTTGCACCGCTTCCGATCTGTTTACTAAATCTTCATCCCCATTAGACATAGCTATCCGCCTTATTTTCTAACTTGTTCATCATTGAATAAGCTTTTTCAATGCCGCGATTTGAATCGCCATTGCCAAGACCTTTTACAGCGTCTTTCGTTAATACAAATTCACCTGCCATAAGCATAGCAGGAACGTCATCTTTTTGACCTGAACCTTCAGATGGCATGATACCACCGTTACGCCTTGGAAAATATTGGTTATCAATATAACCACCCGCAGCCACTTCAATTGGTCGAATCGCATTTATTGATATATCACCTATACCACCAAAAGGTCTGCTCACCGATCCTGAAGACCCACCACCGCTACCAGATAATTTAGATGCTAATTGTGACCCTATACCCGTTGCTAACGCTTCACCAACTTTAGTATTTAAAAGATCTGTTACTTTACTGTTTGGGTCAAGAACACCTGCTTTTACCAAAAAGTCTGCATAACCAAGCGTTCCTTCGCCTTGTTTAAAAATTGGATTAATTTTAGAAATTGTTTCGCCTGCGGCTTTTCTAGTGACCGCTTCTGCTAAATTCCTATCCACGCCAGATTTTACCAAAGGATTGGCTATCTGAGCAATTTTACCTGGACCCATCACATTAGCTGTTTTTTCAGATCCACCACCAAACAAACTGTTTAAGTTAAAGCCGTCTGAACCAAGTCCTTGTTGAAAAAGTGCAGGAACCGCCGTGCCAATAGCAGCAATGTTACCGCCTTTTTTGCCTCCAAGAATCCTACCAGTAATATAATTAGCTAATAAATTTGAGAAAAAAGACATATTTTAAACAATCCAAAGCAGTTTATATATTTTTAGCATACTATTTCCTAATTTCAAAGTGCCACTCTTAATTTATCTTAGCCACTCATAAATCTTCTTAGTTTCTTCTTTTCTGTGCTTTAATCCGTTATAACCACCGTTAATACGTTTAGTAAGGCGTTTGATCGTATCATCATTAACGCCTTCATCACATATATTCCATAATTTGTTCCTATGAAAGAACCATATGGCGCTCTCCATAGGGAACTTTGAAGCCATAAGATCGGGATCTTTCATTACTTCAGGCAAGTCCATATCAGCCGCAAATTGAGAATAGTTATTTTTACCAGTGCATTGTAAAAATCCTCGACCACGCCACAGATAACCCTGTCCATCATTGCCCATTCTGTCACCGTACACGCGATCTGCTAAAGCCTGTGGGTTTCGAGCACAGCTTTCGGCATCGCTTTCTGACTTAAAGTATTTACCAAACACTGCCAATATAGATTCTTTGCTATAGTTTAGGTTCTCTTGTGTATAACGAAACGTTCCACTCTCGTGTACAAGCTGCCCTAAAAAATGCGATCCACGCTCTGGATTCAAAGCGTAATGGTCACAAATCTTTTTTGCGGTATTAGGGCCAAACGCACCATCAGGTGAAGACCCTATCTTTTCTTGTAATGTTTTTAATGCTTCACTCATTTACAACCTCTTTTGATCCACAAACACGTTCATACACCATATCGTCTATGTAGGCTTCTGCCCATTTATTTTCCGTAAAAGTACAGAACACCCACAGATCATTCACATCATCATTCAACAAATTAATAATATCTTGTTGCGCGGATACTTGACCCTGAAGATGTTCAATGTCATGGACGATGTTGCTTATGTACCACACTAAACCAACTAATTGCACAGCCATAGCAAAGACTAGAGCAACAGGTATTTTCATATCAGCCATAATTACCTCTTAAAGAATTTCTGTACGCCTCTGACACCAAACGAGGCAGAGATTGCGATACCTAAACTGTAAAAATACCAGTCTGGTGCTTTAGAAAGCTGTTGAAAGCCGCTATCTACCCAACCCTCAGTGCCTGGAATAAACGCTAAAACAAGCGGGATAGACAAGACAATGACGAACCACTCGTCTTTCCAACTTGACTGAGATCCCTGTGCCATAATCCGTTCCCAATCGGCAACACTTGTCTCTTTACTGAGCATTATCTTAGCTTTAGCTTCGGCCTCAGTAAGTTTTAGTTTAGCATTCGCCGTCTGAGCTTGAGTCTTAGCATCAAGCCAACTACCTGCTAAACCTGCTATCGGTCCAATGATCGATTGTAGCATTAGTTATCCTCCATTTGTATACTGGTTTTCTTGCTCTCAGCCTTTGCACTGTATGCATTAAATCCCATAAAAGCTGCAACTACTCCAGAAGCTGCTATAACATATACACTTGCTATATCTGTTATCAAACTTGCCGCTTTGTCAAATCCAAGCACTGAAGCCAACAATATTATAAATGGATATATTAACATTCCCATCAGAGCAAAACCAGTAAATCTACGTTCTGCATTACGCTTCAGATCACGATCAATCATTTCCAATCGACGATCTTCCAAAGCTATTTTATTCCACTCTGCTTTTTCTATAACACCGTTATTATTTAAATCTGCTTTATCAAACTCTGTCATTTCTTTGACCTCGCATACGCAATCGCTATTCTTTTTTCCCGTGTGATTATAACAACTTTCCCTAATTTGTCATATATTATGTATTTTCCGCGCCGCTCAACTACAATCACAGTTCTATTTTAATACACACAACTTTTGATTTATCGCTTGTGACAAGAACTTTAGCCTCTTCTTTTGCTAATTCACACACTTCTTGCTTGGTGTAGCTCCCAATATGATAGTGCTCAAAACCACCTGTTGCTAACTGAACCCAAAGTAAAACCCACATTCACCACCTACCTTGCTTGCTACCCCAAAGATAAAAAAGACCAAACAATAAAGCAGCACCAATTCCAAATATAACAAATCCTATTGCAAAGTTAATTATAGCATCTATTTGCTCTTGCTTGCGGTAAAGCTCATCTTTTCTTTGTTTTCTCATTTGTGCCTCTATCTGTAGAACTTCTTTCCATGCGCTAGGTCCATATGTCCAAGAAATATGATCTTTGATTTCATTTCTCATTTGTTCCATTTTTTTCTTGTTAGCAAAAATCTCAATCGCTGTTTCCTCGTCAGAACCCTTAAACGTTTTCTTCCAAAATGGAGGATCTTTTTCTCGCTTTTCTATTTCATTAAAATCACTAAAAGCCTTGCCCCAAGTAGACAGTTGGCTTGTCATGTCTTGAAAATCACGACCTGCTGCAACGGCACCTTTCAAAGCTTTGAACGCCCCTGTCGCTAGGGCAACACAAGATACAGGGTCCATATCAGGCTTCTCCTGATATAGCCTCTGGTGCTGTTGCGAAAATACGAACGCCTTTTGATTCAGATCCTGTCCAAGTGTTACCACATTGAGGGCAATTACCGTCTGGATATGATGCAATTTCTTCGGGAGTATCAACCGCATTATCACAAGAAGCACAGTGAATTAAGTCTTGGCTTGTTGATGGCTTCCATTTAGAGCCATTTGACATAATAAGAATAGTATCATCACTCATGTTATTGTCACCGTTACTGTCCCCACAGATCCTGTTGCACTAGAACCACGAACATGGGGAACATTTGTTCGGGTTATTTTTACAAAACCATCTTGCTGAAACAAAGCTCCAGTTTCAAGTCCAGAATCATCTGTTTGTAAGTCAGTTAATGTAAGCTTTGTAGCCCTTTCCTCGCCTGGGTTCTGCTGTTGTTCCATATATATGGCAAAACTTCGCGTGAGGTTCGCGAAGTATTGTTGATCGTACTGTGTCGGAGGTACAGCAAAGAAGGGAAGGATCAGGTTTCGTGACACTATCTTCTCCCATCAGGCCGTATATCCAACCGTGGAGAACCAAGCCGCCAACCAACACCCGTTGCTGTTGACTCAACCCTAACCGCAAAGCTACGGCCTCTAAGTCTAAGATGTACTTGGTCGGTAAACTGCTCAACAGGCACTGATGCTGTTTTAGTTACAGCACTTGATGTTGACTGTAGATAATTACCCCCAGGGAAATTTCTTGTTTTTATAGTTATATTTGCAGAAGGACTACCTGCGGTGGAGCCTCTAAACGTTAAATCTGGAATCATTCTACGAATAAATGCAAATTGCTCTCCATCACCTATGTCAAGTTGGCTTGATTCAATATACGCAGTAATTGCAGACCCATCGTCATCAAATCCAGACTCTTGAGTGTAGAGATAATTGTTTGGCCCTGCTGCAATTGGGTTGTCAAAGATACCACGATCCATCCAAAAGCTCCTAGCAAGTGCCCCATAATACCAAACCTTTTGCTCGTAATTGTAAACTACATACCTATCATTATCGTCACTACTTGCAGATGGATAAAACCACCAGACCTCAGAGAAAGCTGTGTTAGTTGCAGCTACAACCTTCTCTCGTTGTAATAAGTTAAAGTCATCAAATACAAAATCTCTGACAGAACAAGGTAGTCTTTGAACCGTACCACCATAAGAGTAGAACTCTTTTAGACCCATCCAGAACACGTTGTCTTCAACAGCTACAGCCGATAATGGACCCATGGTCGTAATGTTTTCTGACACAAGATTTACACCGAATGTAAACGGTGGTCCTAAGAACTGCATGGCATATAAGGACTCGTCAGTGTAAACCAAGATTTGTTGTCTTGTTTCTACGGCTGCAACGATTTCAGAACCAGATCCCAATCTTAATTCACCCGCAGTGTTTGCTGCTGTTGTAGCCCAATCGGTTAAGGATTCTTGAGATGAAAAACGTATTACCAAAGGATCTTGAACCCCTGGATTGGCCTCTGGATCACAACCAAAAGCAATTATGTGCCTGTCTCTATCTGATACCATGATCTGTTTGGCAATAGTCGGTGCGCTTGTAGACCCTGCAAGCGAGTCTAAACTTACGGCTCTCGTAGAAAAACCGTTTGTTTTATCCCAGTAATATATACCCCCGTTACGCACGTTTATAAGAAGATCTTCACCAAAGTTATCATGTGACCAGATACGCAATGTGTTCGTAACAATAGGTGTGGTTGCAGCCTGACCCCAACCGTTGCGCCCCCAAGTGCCGACACCCCAACCTGCACCTGTTGCAGTTGTATCTAGTCCAACACTAACCTGATAAGCACCTACGGTAGAACTACCACCGTTTCCTGAATCTGATCCACTTGCGTTTACCAAACTAGGAACCAAAGCTCCGTTTACAGTTATTTGTGTTATGGTCGTCCCTGCGGCACGAGCAGCAATCTTGTAGCTATTGGTATTTACTATTTCTGTAATGTTGTACTCTTGATTTAATACGGCTGCTGTTATGTTGCCACCAAGAGAAGCTGCACCACTAAAGGTTACAAAATCATTTACCACCGCACCGTGATTGGTATCTGTCACTGTAATTACTGATGATCCATTAGTTGCTGCAAAGGTTACATCCCCTGCTGCTGTCGTATTTCTAATCGGGGTTATGTCGTTAAACGCACCACCATCTTGGTTAATATAGTATTTAAGTGAAGTGCCAATACCTATCAATCGGCTGTTATCTAAACCAACCCAAGGGTGCATGGCTCTTGCTGTACCTAAGTACGATGCTGTGGTGAACTTTAACCAACCACCAATCTTTTCAGGCATACCAAAGCGAAAGCGTACCTTGTCTACATCAAACCAACCGCCCTCATTGGTGTAAGAGGTAGTCTCTCGATTGACACCTGGTTTGAACTGAAGTTTGGTTAGTGGCATTCATCACCTATGTTTTTACTACGAGTTCGGTTGCAGAGATAGCAGTCCCTGCCAGTACACTTGGGCTACCCGCAGTTGTGCTTATCGTTCCGTCTGTTTGTACAAAGTATTGCTGTCCTGTGGTAAGACCGATCTGGTTGTCTGACACAGAGCCTATGATGTCCATTGATGCGTTGCCACCGCTTGCTACTTCGCCTCTGGTGGTGATTATAGCACTTGAATTTACTACTTGTGTAGTTCCGTAAGTTGTAGATCCATTTGTAAAAGAAACTAAGGTGCCTCCTGAATCTGGATCATATACTGAAGATATAGCTCTACTGTCGGTAAGAGTGCTTACAGTTTCAGAGCTAATAGACGCAGAAGTTCCAGATATAGTAGCAAACAAATATGTCATCTTATTAGAGTTAGAAGCATCTCTAAATGATATAATAACCTTATTTACAGCGGTATCATAAGAACAATCACGCTGATAAACAGTCCCAGACTTAAACACAACTTCAGACCCAAAACTAATTGAGGTTCCGCTAACTGTACCAACAACCAAGTTGCCATAACTGTTAGCATCGTCTTTAGTATAAAGCACCATAATCTTGTTAGTGTCAGAATCAAAAGTAGATGCAAAACTTGTAGTGGCACCAGAAAAGATTGTAGTTTTGCTTCCAAAAGAAATAGATGTGCCACTTACCGTTCCGACAATAGCATAAAATACACTTCCCGAAGTTTCACTATAAGCAATAACAACTTTGTTAGAATTGCTATCAAAAACACTAGTTTGCTGAGAAAAAGTTCCTGTTTCAAATGTAACCGCAGAACCAAAGCTAATAGATGTTCCAGACACTGTTCCTACAACAGCTTTACCATCTCCTCCATTATCATAATCGTTGTATGCAATAACAACTTTGTTAGAATTTGAGTCAAAGGCAATAGTAGTCCCTTCTAAACGTGAAGATAGAAATGTAACCGCAGAACCAAAACTAATTGACGTACCACTTACAGTTCCAACTATGGCTACTCCATTTAAGTTATTTGCCCTATATGCTATAACAATTTTGTTAGAACTTGAATCAAAAGTCATTTTTACATTTCCACTAATATTACTAGATTCAAATGTAACAGGACTTCCAAATGTAATACTTGTTCCACTTACTGTACCGACTACAGCAGTTCCTGCGCCTTGGACATTACTTTCAATATATGCAACAACTAACTTATTAGAGTTTGTATCGTAAGCAGATGTTATATCGTCTGTTTCTCCAGACCTAAAAACAGTAGCTCCTCCTAAAGAAGGAGTAGATGCAGCCGACTCTGACTGAAATACCACGCCCCTCGACATACCAATGTAGTTTTCTGAGGTGAGGTTGTTGGAAGTATACGCATTTTGCAATACAATAGCAGTTCCGTAGTTGCTGTTATCATTATCTCTATAAGCAAAAACAATCTTTCCAATAGTAGAGCAATATGCTGTAGACACTAAATGAGTACTGACTGCTCCTGCTTCAAATACTACCTCGCTTGCAAAACTTATACTAGTACCTGATACAGTTCCTACTACAAATGTTCCCTGATTAGAATTACCTGCATCAGCGTAACCAAAAATAACTTTGCCACCATCCACATCAAAAGCACCAGAAAGTTGCCTAGTGTCACCTGTGTTAAATACGCTTTCACTTCCAAAGCTTATAGACGTACCACTGACAGTTCCAACTACCGCTGTTCCCTTACTACTGTCACCATAGTCTTGATATCCTATTACAACCTTACCATTGGTAGAGTCATATACAGCAGTTATATATTGACTTGCCCCATTATTGAACAATACTTCGCTACCAAAACTTAAAGTTCCTGTAGATCGTGTTGCTACAATTGCTGTTCCTTTATTACTATTTGCATCATCCCTATATGCAATTATTGTTTTTTGATTAACAGAATCGTAAGCTATAGAACTAGGCCACGGAGTAGTTTCTACCGCTGCAAAAGTAGCAGGAGTATAAACATTAGGAGTTCCATTTGCTAATATAGAAACAACAACAGCTTTTCCATGACCACTATTTGTGCTATCTTTGTAAGCAATTACAAAGAATCCTACACCACTTGAGGCTTCATTATACACGAGTGCTAAACTAATAGCATCAACGTTTGCAAAAGTTGCTGCTGTTCCAAAAGAAACTGTCGTTCCAGACACAGTTCCAACTATTACCTTTCCTGCGGTGGCATTATTATCTTTATAAGCAATTAAAAACTTACCGTTGTCTGGGCTAAATGCTACACGGTTATCTTGTACAGATGAAGACGCAAAAACTACAGGTGTTCCGAAACTAATACTGTTGTCTGAAGTATCTATTGTTCCTACTACTGCTGTTCCATAGTTTGAGTTACCAGAATCAGAATAAACAATTAAAACTTTATTGTTAGTTGTATCAAAAGAAGCAAATGGATAATCTGTATTTGCACTTTCAAAAACGGCTGCACTACCGACTGCCTGTGTAAACGTAGAAGAACTAACCACACTCACCGTCCCATCAGCATTAACCACCACTGGCCTACCGCTTGGCAATGTGCCACTGGCTACTGCTTTAAACTCACCACTCTCTTCAGCCCCTATACGCTTTAACATAGTTACCCTTTCACGATAAGTTTAGTTGCCGATACAGCCGTTCCTGCAAAGACGCTAGGATCATCAGCCGTTGTACCTAATGTGCCATCAGTCTGAACAAAGTAGCTTTGACCTGCTGTAAGCCCTGATAGGTTGTCGGCTATTGCACCTTGCGTATCTATGATAGCCCCTGCACCAGAAGCTGCACCGCTACGAGATATGCCGATATAGTTTTCAGCGGTTAGGTTTTGTGACCCTGTTGTAAAGACAATAGAAGTTCCATAGCTAGAGTTACCTTGATCCATATAAGAAATTAAACTTTTATTTGCATTAGAGTCATAGACTATTGAATTATATTCAGCCCTCGCAGACTCATAGACTAATTCAGTATCTAAACTAATTGATGTTCCTGATACAGTTCCTGTTATAACCGTACCATACGAACTATTTCCTGTATCTCTAAATGCAATAACAACTTTCCCTGCGTCTGGATCAAAGGTAGCTGTAGGTCTGGCTGTTTCCCCTGTATTAAATGTAACACCAGAACCAAAACTTATAGATGTTCCTGACACAGTGCCAACAAAAACTTTTCCTGTACTGTCGGTATAATCTCCAATAGCCGCAACAATTTTGTTATTAGTGCTGTCAAAGGCCATCCCAAGACCTATTTGTATATTAGTAGTAAATCTAGTTACAGAACCAAAGCTTATACTCGTTCCTGATACTGTACCTACAACTACGTTAGCATCTGAATAAGCAACCACAACCTTATTTGAATTAGTATCATAAGCGATTGCAAGACTATTACCGATATTAGAAGAGGACATTGTTACCTGTGAACCAAAGCTTATGCTCGTTCCTGATACTGTACCGACATAAGCAAAGCCTTTGTCACCGTCACCTCCATCTTTAACTATAACAACTGTTTTGTTGCTGTCTGGGTCATAAACAGTAGCAGTGTTTTGTATAGTTGTAGTTAAACCACTATCTATAGTATCAACACTGCCAAAACTTATACCAGTACCGCTAACAGTTCCGACTATCGCTTTACCTCCAGAAGAGTTATAAGCAATAACTACTTTATTAGCAGTGCTATCAAAAGACATTGAAACGTCACTTATGGCAGCACTTTGAAAAACAACTGCTGTTCCGAATGAAACAGAAGAGCCACTAATTGTACCTACAATAGCAGTGCCGTGAGCAGAACCACCACGATAGGCAAGAACAATTTTATTGGAGTTACTATCAAAGGCACTTGCAATCTTTTGCATTGTGTTACTTTGAAATACTACGGCTGACCCTACTGCTTGATCCGTACCACTTACAACGCTCACAGTCCCATCAGCATTCACAATAACAGGAGTACCATCCGTTAGCGTACCACTGGCAACTTCTTGTGTCTGTCTTGGTACGCTTGGGTCGTTACCAATGATACGCATGTTGAGTCCTACTCTTCTTCTTCAGGCTCTACATAATCAGGATTAGCTGACCAGGTTGTGCCATCTAATTTATACTTGTTGCCCACCCAATCGCTAGGTGCGTTGGTCACGTTCTCAGTAATAGTCGTGTTGCCACTGTTGAGATCAGCGATAATAAACTGAGCAGGATCTCCTACTGTGATATTATCTGATGTTGCTGTGATTGCTACGTCATCTGCAAGTAGATACTTGCTTAACTTAGTTGATGTTTCCACGATAGTTTTCATTG
>VMHT01220721.1_pt1 | contig 11784 bp, 27 predicted proteins | sample 4693611 | NCBI WGS metagenome assembly VMHT01 (sample SAMN12280063, study PRJNA550983) | marine metagenome | isolation source: seawater sampled from same location over 5 years 0.02-0.2 micron viral filtrate | place: USA: collected off the coast of southern California halfway between the port... ...
ATGGACGTGACGCTCCCCACTCGGGTCCGTGTGGAGTACGCGTTCCGCGAGCTGTCCAGCTACTCCCAGGCGGTCACAGTCGGAGTGACGCCGGGAACGGTCGCGCTCGAGGAAGACAGCACACTCCGCCAGGGCGGCGCCCACTACGCGGAGATCGGGGAGCCTTACGTGGGGACCGTGGAGTCTGTGCTGGAGGTTCCCACTACCTGGGATCCGAGCACGGCCCAGCGGCTGGCCCTGGACTTCCTAGACCGGGAGGCACTGCCGCGATTCCGCCGGAGCTACGTGGGCGGAGCGGAGCTCGAGGGACTCACCCTGGGCGATGTGGTGCGGCTGGATGATGCTGATCTCGACCCAGACCAGATCCGCCTGGCCACGATCGAGGACATCCAGATCGGAGCGGCGTCCGTCCGCGTTACGCTGGAGCTGCTACGGGATCCGCTCCTGTATGATGTCGCCACCAGCTAGGAGTCCAGCATGGCCACCACACTAACGATCGGAGAGCCGAAGCGGATCGCGCTTGGCACCACTACCGAAGCGGTCACGGTTCCGCGGAATGCTCGGTACCTTCGGATCGAGGCGCTCGCTCATGACGTTGTGATCGCGGTCACAGGCTCAGACGGTGGAGCCCTGGCGGCTCATTACGAGACATTCCCGCAGAAGGCGATCTATCTGCGGTCCATGTACGACACCCAGGGCAAGGCGCGGAAGTCTGCCGATCCTGTGGTGTTTGTCGCTGTGTCGTCTGGCTCTGGCTCTGTGGCGCTTACTGCCATGTATGAAGGGGCGTAGGCTATGCCTGCTCCAATGATAAGCCAGGGCCCTGGGCAAGTCGGCACTGCTACGCCCTGGCGCGAGCTTTTAGCCGCTGACATAGTGAGCGAGGAAAACACTGGCCTGAAGACCTCGATCGCGGACTCCGCAGACGGGATCGCGTACCGCGGCGCCGCAGCTACAGGCACGGGCGCCAGCAACTTCCAGATCGAGCACGCCTATCGGGCGATCTTCAACTTGATCGACCCGAGCACCGGCGCCGCCGTCGACTGGGGAACGGGCGAGTATCGAGGGCTAGAGATCTGGATGCAGTATGGGCCCGAGTTCCCCGCAGCGACCCGGGAGGGCTGCGTGGTTGCGATCGGGAACATTGCCTCCACGATTGCGATCGGCGTCGGCACTGCCGGTCTGGGAGCCCAGCACAGGATCGTCGGGGCCGGGTGGTCGACGAGCTCGCAGTCTGTCATGACCTGGACCACAGACTCTCGGGTCTTCGGGACGCTCTCGATCCCGATTCAAGGAAGCGGGCCAAACGTCCTCCTTGACCTCGCCAACGCCACCCAAGTGGATGACGCCGCGAGCCCTGGCCGGGTGCAGTCTACGATCACAACGGTCTGGCAGTTTTCCGCAGAAGACGACCTCCAGCTCTTGATCGCCATGGGTGGAGACATTGACATCCGGGCGTTTTACCGGTTGATCCGAACGCCAGAGGATCCGGCGTGAGCGTTTACGAGCTCGCCCAGCGGGAGCGGCTCCCATGCTGCACCTTTGTTGCCCTGGCTCTGCTCGAGGCGGAAGGCCATGAGATCAACCAGATCGCGGACGGGCCAAAGGTGTCCGGGATGGCCTGGTGGAGAAAGGCAAACGTCTGGGACGTAGAGCGACCTTGGAGCGCTCTTCGGGCTGCGGAGATCATGGCCAGGGCTCCGTCCATCCGGATCGGCTTCGTCAAGGACCAGGCTCCACCACTGAAGCCGGGCCGCTGGCATGTGATCCAGCGCTGGAAGAACCTGGACTCCGGAGAAGACCCAGGCCCAGAGGATGATCGCGTGATCCCTGGTCAGTCTACGGGTCACACGTACCTGGCGCACATGGACGACCAAGGCCGGGTTCGGATTGTGCAGTCCTCGGAGGCCAAGGGCTACCGAGACACGGACGCAGACGACCCAGACGGCTTCCCTACGTGGTCCGGCTCTGCTGGCCTTTCCGGCTATAGTGTGGGTGTGTGCTATCTGCCGAAGGAGTGGTCATGGGCTGGATCTTAGTTTTCTCTGCACGGATGACGAAGGCCCTGGGCCTGGTGGCGGACGCCATCGAGGAAGCGCGGAAGGACGACGGGAAGATCTCCCCGGATGAGGCGGAGGCCATGGCGCGGAAGCTCTCGGATCAGGAGGACTGGATCCAGATCCGTGTCCGCGGAGTGGACGTGGTCGGCCCAGACGCCCAGGCGGATCTCTTCGCTGGCCTGGCTCGGGTGTGCGCCAGAGCCAACAACGCCCGACTGGGATGATCGATGCTGTCTACGCGGCTGGAGCTCGAGGCGGAGACCATACTGGACGGGATCCCGGATCCGGCCCGGCGCAGCCATGCGGGGACAGTGCTCACTGACACTGTGAGAGCGCTCCGAGACCATGAGAGCCGGAAGCCTGTGGCGGAAGCGCTGGATCAGGTTGTGCGCCTCATGGAGCGCGTTTCGGCGCACCTAGACGCAGCCTCGGAACCCGGCGCTGGCTTTGCTGGTGTCCTGGCGTCCATCGATGCCCGGACCTGGGTTGGTATTATCCTCGGGCTGGCCGCGGCCACTGGCGCGGCTACCGGCTTGGACGTTGCTTCTTTGATTGGGGATCTGCCATGATTTGCGACCAAGACCGGACCGCTATGCAGCGTGGAACCATGACAGCCGGTATTGACCTGGCCCAAGTGGCCCGAGCTCGGGAAGCCATGGCCGTCCTGGCCTGCTCCATGCCAGAGCCAGCGCCACCCGCTACGCTTCTGCCATGGCGGACGGCCGTCTTGGCTGGACTCCTGGTGGGCGCGATCGTCTGGGTCGTCTCCTAGCGGCTCAGCCCTCGGTCTGATCTACAGCGTGGCGAGCGGAGAGCACGTCTTGCCAGGCCTGCCACTCCCGAGCGTTCGCCATCTGGCTGGCCTCGGTGGCCTTTCGGGCCTGCACTCGAGCCGCGGCCGCTGCCTTCGCTGCACTGTGCCAGCGCTCTGTCACGCGATCACGATGGGCCACCAGCTCCGCCTGGCTCGGTTGGTCGCCTGGTGCGTCGTCCTGGCGGCTCATGGCTTCACCTCGACAGGAATGCAGATCAAAGTCTCTCCTGTGTGGTTTCGAGCTCTCCAGCGGCGGACCGTGCTGGCCGCTACTCCCTGATCCGCGGCTACCTTTCGATCGGTGGCCTCGCCTGGCTGGAGCTTCGACGGGTCCGGCTCCCATCCTCCTCCTGGTGGGCGGCCAGACTTGCCTCCGGCTGGGATGCTGTGGCGCTGCCGATAGGTCCAGACGGTCCGCCGCCTGACGCCATGAGCGTCCGCCACAGTCTGATCGGAGGCCTCCCCGGGCTGCGGGAGCCCTGGCTCTGGTGTCCACGTCAGATGAGGCATGAAAGCACCAGAGCGGCTCCGAAGGCGAGCGCGGAACCCTTCCTCCAGGCTCGATCGTCTGCGGCTTCTTCAGCCATAGGCAGAGCCCAGATCACCAGAGCGGCCAAGATCCCCATCACTTCAAGCATGGGGCCTCCGTAAGAGCGGCCAAGATCTTCCGGTCTGGGTCCGCTTCAGCGCACGCACCCTCGATCTTGAGGATCAGATCATACAAATCATTGATCAGGCAGAAGCGGCGGCAGGCCTCCTCCGATCCTGGCTCCGTCACAGGAGGGAGCGGAGCTGGCTGGGCGGCTGCAAGATTTCGCCAGAGCGTCCGGAGCTCCTCGAGCAGATAGGGCATTTCTTCCATCAGTTGGTCTCCTTGAGGTTCCATTCTTTGGTGATGGCTGCGGCTCTGCGCTCTGCCATCTCTTCGATCGTGCAGTGGATGAAGGGCTCTTCCTCCAGCTCACTGGCCCAGGCCATCTCCGTGGACATCCGCCTGGCCTCCTCCTCCGAGAAGGTCAGCACGTCGTCAATGCTCCGGCAGACCCGGCCCAGATACTTCCCGTCAGGGGAGAGGCCTTCGGCGTAGTTGGTGCCGTTCAGCCGGTCCAGACGCTGGGCTCCCCAGTAGATCCGGGCACCGTCCACCAGGGCCATGTAGGCATCCGCTGTGCAGACCACGAAGCCGGAGCGGCGGCTGGCCTGGTCTCGAAGGCTGGCGATCTCGCTTGTCCAGACTTGGTCCATCTTCACTCCGCCTCCATCACTTCCATGATTTGCACAAAGCCAGTGACGCCACCACGGAAGCCGGGATCGCTGACCACTGCCAGGATCCGGTCTTCCCGGTCTCTGACCGCCACCATCTTGGAGAGCACGTCCGCGGCTGCTTCCACCTTGGCGAGCTCGGGCCCAGCACAGGCTCCGGCCACTGTGTCCGCCATGATCTTCCGGAGCAGTGACTCCGCCAGCAGTAGCTCCTCCTTGGTCACGCTCCAGTCTGTTCCGGCCATGCTGTCTCCTTCGGCCCATCCGCTGGGCCATGCTCCATCCTTACAGGAGCGCGCTCCGAAGAGTGCCAGCGGCTTCCGGCACCGCTGTTGCCGTTCTGGGGCTAGGCCGTCTGAAGGCTGGCCATCCGCTCCCTGGTGAATGCTAGAAGCTCCCTCGTCTTCGCTGCATACTTGGCAGCCGCCTCCTTCGGGGTTGAAACAACCCAGTCGGTGGGGTTGTTGGCCGTGCAGTGTTCCGCCACCCGTTGGGCGGTCTCGCGGTCAAACATGGAGAAGCCACAGAGGTGAGGGCGGAGGCCGACTGGCGTAGCTCCGCCTTCCTCGACCAGCAGCGCCATCGAGAAGTCAGCGCTAAACACAGCGAACGGCTTGTTCGTAATGGCGCAGCCCCACTTTTCAGGGGCGGCGGCGGCTTCCAGGCCAGTGGCGAGCTCTTCCATCATTGCGATCAGGTCTTCCATGCTGTCTCCTTCGGGGCGTTGCCCCTTGCTGGTATGCTCCAGATATACGTGTAAGCTTCTTAGAAGTCTACACATATTTTAGGGACAGCACGAAGATCAGCGATGGAGGCGGAGAAGCTCGCCCACTGGCGTGAGCCGGTATCGGTACGGCTTCGCTGGCCTGCCTTCTCCGAGGCGCTCCACTGCTCCGACGTCCATCATGGTCCTCATTCTGGCGTGAGCCCTGGGCGGAGTGCCTGTGCCTTCGTGCCTGATGATCTCCATCGCTCTGGCCTCGCCTCCGAGCTCCGCGAGCACGTCCAGCCGGTCTCCCTGGTCTTCGGGGATCGGCTTCACCACATGGCCGAGCAGAGCCGCCCAGCGGCGGACGGTGGCCAAGTCTGGCGGGTGTTCACTCTTCGCCATGGTTCACAGCCTCCCGGACTTCAGAGAGCCAGCGCTCCAACAGCTCCAGTTTCAAGCGGCCTACGCACTGGACGCTCCAGCGGTAGCCCACCACGATGATCCGGAGGCGGCAGCCCTTGGACGAGCACCACACATCCAGCCAGCGCTCTCCAGGAGCTCCGAACCATTCAGCCTTGTGGCCGAGGCGGACCAGAGCTTGACGGACGGCCATCTCTCGAGGAGTCATGTGAGGGACTCCCGGCCTTCGTCGCTGAGTGCCCACTTGGCCATCCGCTTCCACTCTGCGCTCTCCAGGGCGTGGGCTTGCGGCTTCCCTCGCTCCGCCAGCCAGGCGTTCAGCGCCTCGAGCTTGATCCCCTTCTCCTCAAGCGCTGTGGTGAATGCGTTCCAGGCGGCTGGGTCGCTCTTCCTGGCGTCCACTGGGCGCCTCTGGCTCCGCTGTGAGCCCGTCCGCGTCTCTCCGTCTGTGTCGTCTCCAGTGGACACAGCGAAGACGGCAGAGACGGCGTACCGCTTTGCATAGGAGATGCACACACCATCCGCCTGGGCTGGCTTCAGCCCTTTGGACGCTCCCACATCGTGAAGCACTTCACCGGAGATCCACTGGCCGGAAGCGTGAAGCAGCATCCAGCGCACTCCGGCTGTGCGGTCGCGGCAGACTGGGAAGCACGGGAAGGAGAGGCCATGCTCCGCGGCTACGGGCCGCACCACATCCAGCACGGACTCTAGATCCGCGTATTTGTTCCGCAAGTGTGGATTCTTTGCGTTCTTGGCTGCCTTCTTGATCTGCGCTTGAGCCTTGGCCAGTGCTGCCGCGAGCTCGCCCAGCTCCGGCGACATCTCGATCCCTTCCATAGGTTCCTCCTGTGTGGGTGCCTCTGTGCTAGCGTCAACCGGCGCCACTTGTCAACACTTGACGCCAGACGGCGCGACGGGTAGCAATGGACAGCACGAAGGAGAAGCGATGATCCACCGATTGACCATGCGGCTTCCGGACGATGTCCTGGAGGGCCTGGAGCGCTACCGAAGGCAGCTCCGCGAGCTCACGGGACTGGACCCGAGCCTCCCGGCTGCGGCTCTGGCTCTGCTGCGCTCTGGCCTGGCCTCCGCTGGATGCCTGGAGCTTGAGCAATGACAGACGCTTGGATCCTAGACCTTGAGACCGTCCCGGAAGACCTGGCCGAAGGAGAGCCGATCCGGGTTCCGGAGTCCTACCTGGGGCCCTTCGAGCCTCCGAAGCGGCGCACACTGCCGCGGAACTACAAGTATGGAGGAGAAGCGGCTCTCCGCTGGGAGCAAGCCGAGACGGAGCGGCACGAAGAGGAGACCGAGAAGGCCAGGCAGAGCCAAGCCGAGAAGGCGCGAGAAGCCTACCTTAAGACGGCGCTCCATCCGCGGAAGTGTCGGATCGCCTCCTGGGCGCTGGCTTCGCTCGAAGGGGATCACCTGTACTCCGACTACGGAGGAGAAGAGAAAGCGCTCCTGGAGGAGCTGCTAGACCACTGGCCACATGGCTCCGTGATCCTGGCGTGGAACGGTCCGGCCTTTGACTTCCGGGTCTTGTGGGCTCGGTGTCTGCTCCATGATCTCCCGGCGCCAGTGGGTCCGACGCTCCGCGCGGCTCGGGTCTACTGGTCCAACTTCAGACAGTTGGATCTGATGGCCTTTGCTCCGGAGGCTCGGGCTGGGCGTGTGTCTATGCGGGAGGCTGCGAAGGCCTGGGGAGTGACTACCGAGACTCCACCCGGATCGAAGGTGGCCGAGCTCTGGGCCGCTGGAGACCTTCAGACGATTGACGATCACTGCGTCGAAGATGTGAGGGTCTCCAGAGCGCTGGCCCACCACTTCGGAGTCCCAAGTCTGCTGGAGGGACTGTGAGCCGCACAGAGTCAGACATCCGGAAGAGCCTCCGGGCTGCACTGGTGGAGCTGGCGGATCCCAACGCTCTCCGGGATCCGTATTGGGACTGTGTCCTGGCAGTAGACCAGGGGGAGAGCGCAGCCGAGCTCCGGAGGCTCTGGAGGCTGGCAGCGTATGAGGAGCGGAGTCCGCTTCTTCAGTACAGAGCGCGGAAGCTCCTTCGGGAGCTCGAGGAAACCACAGAGAGGAGACAGCCATGAGACCACAGCCAGAACGCAGCGTCCGAGTTTTTGCGAGGGAGAGCCCGCTGGACCTGTTTACCGGCCTTTCTGACACTGACGACTGGCTCAGCCAGATGCAGCGAGATTGGAAGCTGCAAAGCCGAAGAGGGTTCTATGAGTGCGAAGACTACGAACAAGTAAAAGCTATGCAGCGGGCGCTAGATGGGGCCCATTCACGGCAGGATGGAGAGAAGACAGGAGAGTGGGTGATCTGTATGCCGATCTTTGGGCATCCGTTCGCTCAGCCTGTGGCGGTTGTTCGCAAGTACTGCAACAACGGGAACACCTACTTGGCTACGCCATACCTGGACCTTGGCTTCTTCATGGCCTTTGAGCTGATCCCGCTGGGCGCCACGTCTTACGATCGGTTCTGATTGTGTGGAAGGGTGAGATCCTGACCTTCGGCGGAGCGTACCGGGTTGCCTCAGATGGCGCTCGGGCTGTGCTCTGGCGGAAGGACTCGGGAGACGTGCTGGCCCGTTGTCGCGTCCGTGGAATGACGGAGGCAACGGAGCCCAGCGAGGGAGAGCCGGAACACCTGGAGCGGCTGCGGAAGTGGCTTCGGAACCTGTTGGACTAGGGAAGGGAATGGGCTGGATCAGCCAGGCTAAGCGGGTCTCTGTGGACCAAGTGGCGAAGGCCTTCGGGCTCGAGGTTCGGAAGCGTGGCGCCGTGCATGGGTTCACTTGTCCGGCTCACGGGGAAGACCACAGCGACGGGAGACCGTCTGGCCGGATTGTGCATGGGGGAAAGGGCTGGAAGTGCTGGGCCTGTGACGCTTCCGGGGACTCCGTGAGCCTGGCGTCTTGGCTCCTGCTGGGCCGTCCGAAGCCTGCCGCCGCAGAGTGGGATCTCCTGCGGCGATGGTTCGAGGATCAGGGCTTCGTGGTGTCAGAGCCCACAGCGGCTCCGCCAGTGGGTCCGCCTCGGCTTCCGCGGGAGGAAGTGCTGGCCGTCTGGCGCGATGCCTGGCCAGTGAGCGCAGAGGAGCGGGCGATCCGTTGGTGCTACGCTCGGAAGATCGACGCATGGAAGGCCGCGGAGCTGTGCCGAGCACTACCAGAAGGAAAGGCGCTCCCAGCATGGGCGCAGTGTGGGAAGCCTTGGAGCGATGGCCACAGCCTCCTCCTTCCCTGTGTGGACCATGCTGGGGAGCTGGTGGGCCTTCGTGCTCGGTGGACCGGAGCCAGATGGGACGAGCAGACGGAGTGGTGGGCGGAGGTGCCGCACGAACGGAAGGAAGTGAACCCGAGAGGAGCAGGAGTGCTCCGTGGCTCGGTGTACGCTGGGCCGCTGGGGCGAGCTCTACTCCGTGGGGAGACGCCAGAGCGCTGGAGTGGGGATGTGGTTGTGGTAGAGGGTGGACCCTGCTGGCTCCGCTATGCGATCGAGGCGGAGAGCCTCCGGCAGACACAGAGAGCGCCGATCGTGCTCGGAGTCTGGTCTGGGGCCTGGCCGAACTCGAGGGATGGAGACCGGCTGGCAGCTCGGCTCCGCTCTGCGCGTGTGATTATCGCCACAGATGCAGACAAACCAGGCGAGAAGTACGCCCAGGCCATCGCGGCCACTTTGCGCCGTTCGGGCGTTTCCGGAGTGAGGATCAATGACTGACGGTTGGAAGAGCTGGAAGACGCTGGTGTGGTGGACTCAGGTGGCTGTGCTCGTTGCCTGGACTGGGCTCTCTGTGGGGCTGTGGGTGGCTTGGACGGCTGGGTCCATGGCGGAGATTGATCCCAGCAATGAGGGAGCCACTGGCATGGCTGTGATCATGACCTCGGGCTGTTGTGGGCTCTCCTGGGTGCTGGGCCTGGTGCCGATCGCTCTGTGCTTCTGGTTGCTGAAGGGGCCGCAATGAGTGGACCAGACGATCGCGGGCTCTCCCTGGTGGAGCTCACCAGCTCAGGCGGAGAGGAGATCAAGCCAGATCTGGCCGCTGAAGTCGCCCGAGTACGGGCCCAGCTCTCCCATCCGAAGGGAGCCCGAGACTTCCACGAGGATGGAACCTGGAGTTGGGTCAAGGCGCCCAGGCTGACAGCCCGAAACCTCCGGACCATTCTCCGGCAGGACTTCCGCTTCCAGAACGCGCTGGCCTACAATCAGCACGCGGACATCTTCGAGATCGACGGGGAGCCACTCACCGACCAGGCTGTGGTCCGAATGAAGATGCAGATCGCGGACTCTTACGACCTGGAGCCAGCGGCGCCCAAGCTCCAGGAGATGGTGGAGCACGTCTCGAAGCCCTACCATCCGATCCGGGACTACCTCGAGGGACTGCGCTGGGATGGCCGGGAGCGGCTGGCGGGACTGCTTCACGGCTACGCCGGAGCCCAGGACACGGAGATCAACCGGCTGATCTCGGAGCGGTTTGCAGTGTCCTGCGTGGCCAGGGTGATGTCTCCTGGCGCCAAGGTGGACACTGTGCTGATCCTGGCTGGGCGCCAAGGCCTGGGCAAGTCCACGTTCTTCCGGGCGCTGTGCGGAGCCGAGTGGTTCAGGGACACAGCGCTGGACATCCGGAACAAAGACGCCTTCCTGGCTCTGCGTGGTGCCTGGCTTTATGAGATGGCCGAGCTGGCCTCCATGCGAGCTCGGGACGCGGAGACAGTGAAGGCCTTCCTAAGTGCCTGTGTCGACCACTACCGGAAGCCCTACGCCCGGAACATGGTGGCACAGCCAAGACAGTGTGTCTTCGTAGGCTCCACCAATGAGCCCAGCTTCCTGTCAGACCCTACCGGAGCCAGACGCTTCTGGCCCGTGAAGGTCGATGGAGCGCCAGACGTCGCCAGGGTGGAGCAGGACCGGGATCAGCTCTGGGCGGAGGCGCTCGTCCGGTACCAGCAGGGTGTCTCCTGGTGGCTTGAGACTGAAGAGTCCGAGCTCCTGGGGGACTCACATGAGCGCTACCAGCATGAAGACCCCTGGGAGGCTGCGATCCTCGAGTGGCTCACTGGCGGCGCCGATCGCTTCACTGTGACGGAAGTACTCACCGAGGCGATCCGGATGGACCTGGACAAGCAGGCCAAGCACCACGAGATGAGGGTGGGCGGCATCCTGTCCAAGCTGGGATGGGAGAAGCGCCGGGTAAGGGTTGGAGGCGTCCGGGCGTACCGCTGGAGCCGTCCGTCTGTCCTAGCTTCAGGCACGGAGGAAGCGTGATTATGGGAGAGGTTGGGACTTTTGGCCATAGGCTAGGCCAGGCGGGGATCCCCCTTCTACCTATACTCTCTCCCTTTGTCCCTACTGTCCTAGTAGTAGTAGTAAGAAGAAAGAAGAGTAGTGCAGTGAACTAGCCACTGAGGGAAGAGAGGGGCCAGGAGGGGCCAGGCTCTGATCTTCCGCGTTTGACCGTTCGCAGTGGCCCCACCTATGGAGACAGAGATGAACCGAGTGATTCTGGCTGGACGACTTGGCCGAGACCCAGAGAGCAGAGAGACCCGCTCTGGTGTCGTGGTGAACCTGAACCTGGCGACCCGGGAGCGGAAGAAGGAGGGAGACCGCTGGGTGGACGGAGTGGAGTGGCACCGCGTGGTCTGCTTCGGGAAGACTGCCGAGCTCGCGGAGAAGTACCTCAGCAAAGGCCGGGAGTGCATCGTGGAAGGAAGGCTCCGGACCTCGAGCTGGGAGAAGGACGGGGAGAAGAAGTACCGGACGGAAGTGCTGGCGGACCGTGTGGAGTTCGTGGGCGGCAAGGCCGAGCCGAAGAGCTCCAGCTCTGGCGCCAGCTTCCGTGATGATGACGTGCCGTTCTGATGTGGGCGCCGGTTGTGCTGGCGGCTGTGCCAGAGGTGATCCGACTGCTGGAGGGTGCGATGGGTGGAGCGAAGAGCAGAGGGAAGGGAGCTCGAGGAGAGCGGGAGATCGTGACGCTGCTCCGTGCGGCGCTGCCGGAAGGGTGGACGGTGGAGCGCTTCGGGACGGGTGAGTCTGGGCACGATGTCCGGATCGCCAGTCCCCATGGAGCGGCTCAGCCTTACGCCCTGGAGGTGAAGCGGTATCGGGACTTTACGATCGGCGAAGTGCTCCGCGGTCCGTCGGCCAGGTTTGTCTCCTGGTGGCGGCAGGCTCGAGCCCAGGCGGATCGTGTGGGCCGGGAGCCGCTACTGGTCACCCGGGGAGACCGGAGGCCCTGGTGGCTGTGGGCTCCTCGGCAGTACGGAGACGGCATGGTCCATGTGGAGCTCCAGCTTCCACTGGCTGGCGGAGTGTCGGAGGTTCTGGTGGGTGTGCCGTTGGCTTCAGCGCTGGAGGATCTGGCGGATGAGATCGCCTTCTTCGACAGCAGCGAAGAGAAGACCGGGTCTGGGGTGTGAATATGTGTGGACTTCCGGCCGGTTCGGGTGCATTATGTCTTCACAGGGTGGGGCATGACCCAAACCGAAGGGCCCCGGCTGGCCC
>VMHT01062649.1_pt1 | contig 11783 bp, 10 predicted proteins | sample 4693611 | NCBI WGS metagenome assembly VMHT01 (sample SAMN12280063, study PRJNA550983) | marine metagenome | isolation source: seawater sampled from same location over 5 years 0.02-0.2 micron viral filtrate | place: USA: collected off the coast of southern California halfway between the port... ...
CTTACGAGCCGGAAGACACTGAACCTGCTGCGGAGCCTTATGAGCCTTACGAGCCGGAAGACACGCACGATCACAGAGAGCCTTACAACGACAGAGAGCCTCACGAGCCTTACGAGGCGGAAGACCGCCCTCCTAGTGTACCTGAGGACCCATACGACTCTCTTCCTGCTGGGTACGCGGAAGCTGACCACCTTGTTTCTGAAGAGTATTCGCGTTTCACTTCGTACAAGAGACCCAACGACAACCTCCAACACGAGCCATACAAGAGTCAGAAGACACTCCCTTCGTCTTCTGGCAAGAGACCCAACGATGTGTACCTACCTAACAAGAAACAGAAGACATCTCACGAGGTGATTGAGAGGGAATTGCCGCTGAACCAGTCTCCAGCAATGGATCAAGCTGAACCGGATCGCACTTGGGGCAGGCGCTTTCCCCAGGCGGATACTAATTTTTCGCCCGCACCGGCTTTAAACCAACCACAACCACGGCCACCATTAAGGGACCCACCACTTGAAGAAGTTTCATTGGGAGGCCCCGCGAGACAACCGGTTCCCAGGGATGGAAATTTGCCCTTGATGCGACCCCGAGAGACCGGGAACGACACCCCGGGGCGTCGCGGTGTCCGCTTGCATAACACACCGCCTGAACTACTCTCCCAACCGGCTGCGACCCCCGACCCTCGTGATGTATGGTTTACCAGTAAGAAACAGAAGACATCTCATGAGGTGATTGAAAGGGCAGCGCCCCAACTTCCCGCACCGCAGCCGACCCCCGAACTTCCGTCGAGAGGTCTTAGGAGACCTCTCGACGACATCGGAGTTCCTTCGAGAGGCGGGAAGAGACAGAAGACATCTCACGAGGTGATTGAGAGGGAATTGCCTTTGCGACCAGCGCCCCAAGTTCCTTCGAGAGGCGGGAAGAGACAAAAGATTGCAGACGATAAATGGGTTCCGAAGAACAATTATTAAATACAGAAACCTAGAGAAAATATGGACAACATCCCCCGCCAGACCGCGTCTCTGAACAGCCACGGACTCGACAAACTGCAATTGAGCCGCCGTAAGCATGATATGAAACTACTAAAGAAGCAGTACCCCAACCTTCCAGACGCATGGCTTGAGATGGCTTGGAACTTCGTGGAGCGGACCCCGCCCGAGGAAGTTCACCGAATCATCGAGAGCGGTGATTGGGAAAAGCCTCCCGCAAACCCACACCGCGCTGGTGGTGTTGTGCCAAATGGCATCGCCGTCTCAGATGCCGCTGAACCAAATACATAAATCTAGGTTAGACCAATGGAAACAGTTGCAAACGCCTTTAATTTGTTTATTAATACAGATCGAAATATTCCAAACGGTTCACGTGGCGACGATGTAACAATCCCACTGAACCAGTCCCCTATTGTTGCAGGGGACGATGAACACATCCGCCTCACGCTTGACCAGTTCTGGATGCGCAAGAGCTGGTACGATGTGAATCAAAACAACAACAAGTTTTTGTTAATGAATACCGAGTTACCCGGTGCACCGACTAAGACAGTAGAACTTACACCGGGTGACTACTCGGCCCGGCCTGGCACTGAATTCACATATGACCTGGCTGAAGCAATCGCTGTGACTTTAACAACGCTTTATGAGACACAGCAAGCCTTTGAGGTCGTGACCTCGAGTAATGCCACCGCCTTCAATGAAACAACGGAAATGTATTCGATTGAGATCACCGTCCCAAATGAGGCACAGATAGAGCAGCCACCCGTTGTTCAATGCCTGACTTCCCTCGGAGACGCTTACAAAGTTATCGGAGGCAAACGACTCGTGAATGGACTTACCGATTACAATGAAGAAACTAACACCTCGACAAATTCTTTGAATGTCACTTGGAATGACATAGATAGGAAAATTGTTATCAAGCCGTTTTACAAAGTCGACCTCACCCCCGAGACTCACGTCTACCTGGCGATCGACAACCAGCCGAGCAACAATATTGCCACGAACTCATTCACAGCTGAGAATACTCAGAGCGTTAGTGCTAATTTTGAGGGAATGACCGCCACTCGCATCATGGCCTCAATACCAATTGACACATACCATGCAAGTTACACCGCTAAGACAGACCGGCTTTTCTTCATTGACCTTGCTTCCCGCGTCGCGTCCAGCCTGAAGATGGTTATCGTAGACTCGTGTGGTCGACGCATCCCGTACGTAAACGACGATATTGACCAGGGTGTGTATGGTGATCGCAGTTTTAAGTGCGTTATAAGGGTGGACATTCTCAAGGGCAACAAGACCGGCACGCTCCAGACGATGCCAACTCCGAAGAGTGTGCCTCCTCGCTTTTCTAGCACCCCGGCACCGGTGCTCAACCTGGGCATTCCGGGCTACGGCCTCAACGTCCCAGGGCAGGTCTACGGCGATGGTTACGATCCATTGGCGAGGTAGGTTGGCGGTATCGATTTTTATTAAATACCTGTTTTTTAAGTAGAACGAATGTCGCTTCCTAACGCTTTGCTTTATTTCTGTGATCGCCTATCTGGCTTCTCGACCAACTATTTCCAGATCGAGTCCCAGAACCAAACGACCGCTAAGGCTGGTCAGATTGTCACCTTTGACCTACCAGCCAATTCAATTCTCAACCTGCCGTCCTTCACCGTGCACTTCAACGCCACCGCTACTACTCCAACAGACTCAACTTATGGAGGTATCCTACCCCCTGTGCGTGACTTGTTTGAGCGTATCGAGGTTTCGTGCGGTGGAGTGATTCTTTCTCAGGGCGCGAACTTCGCGAACGTCATGGCTCGCGCTCGTGATGCACTGCTGGGCGACTCGTTTGACCCCGTGACGGGCCATCCGAAGATTGTTCGTCACCATGCCGACTACAGCGGCCAGTCTTTTGTGGCACACGACGATGAGAATCCTGGGGTTCCAACTGGCGAGCAACTCTTCGCCTTTCATGCGTACGAGATGGAGGGATTTATGAGTACAGTTGATCCAAAGCTGTTTGACTCTTCGATCATCCCGGACCTGCGCGTTCGACTGTACATGGCCCCCAACACGGTGCTCGGTGCCACGGGGAATCGAGATACTATTGGTCGCGGCCAGGGTGCGTTTTCTGATCAAACTGGTAACTTTATGGACGTGCAAGATGGGGCAGTACAGAGGACCACTGGACCCCTTGGCTCTACGATTTTTTCGCAAACTGATGCTCAGGTGACCTACACACTTACTAACATTGTCGGAACCATTGAGTGCATCTCGCTTGCGGACATGACTTATGAAAATCTGCTCGCCTCAACGATGCAGGCACAGGGCTACCTCGAGGCGCCCTTTAAGGCATACCACTCGTTCCAGGACTCGCATTCTCAAACCACGCGCTTCTCTGTCGCTTCACAGTCGCTCGATCGCGTGTGGGTCACCTGGCGACCGACTAACTTTAATAAAATCGACACTCCTATCATGCTGGAGACAGGGAAGCAGCAAATCGGACTTAGCTATAACGGTGTCTACGAGGGTCCCTCTCCGCCAACTGATTTGTATGAGCTTGAGCCTGAATACAAGCCGCGTTACATGTGGTTTGGCGAGCCCAAGCATTATATAGCGGATGTTGTGGTGGAGGGCACCGGATCAGGAAATGAAAGTGGCGAAGGTGGATCTGAAAGTGGCGAAGGTGGATCAGGAAATGAAAGTGGCGAAGGTGGGTCAGATGATGATACAGCAAGCGGTCCGGTGGCGAAGGTGAATCATATACAGCAAGCGGGCGACTGGAAGATGCAGCTTCAGCTCAATGGCGCTTACTTGCCGCAGTACATGGCAAACCTGCAGCAGCTCTACGAGATCAGCACGAACTCAACCGAGGGTCGCCGCAAGAACGACATGTCGCAGGTAGTTTACCGCCATGGCAACTGTGTTCAGTGCTTCCGACTCAATATGCCGGATTCGGAGCTCAGCCATACTCTCTCTGGCCTTGACACGCGCGCCGTTAACCTGGCGGGCTACGTCAAGACCTCGAATACAAATCGGGCAACGTGTGACGTATTCGCTGAGTGCACTTCGACTCTTCGCATCGGCGCCGGGCGTGCCATCGAGCTTATTGTATAAAACCCAGTCTTAGATAAAGATGCGATTCGCGCCTCCTATCACGCGTCCTCTTGAAAAGGGTGTCGCGCCTCCGACGCGACACTATCGTGGTGTCTCACCCGTACGCCGACCGTCACTCGAACGGGCGCCAGTCCTCCTTGGCGAGAGACACGCGCCTCGAACGGTGCGCCGCCCCGCCCCTAAGCGTCTACGCCGACCGTCACTCGAACGGGCGCCATCCCCCTCTTGGCGCCAGCCTCGAACGGTGCGCCGCCCCGCCCCTAAGCGTCGCATTGCTAAAACCTAGATTTAAGTTAAGATGCCGTCTCTTCATACTCAAGTCGTCGCTGGAACGAGAGGAAGGCGCGACGCCCAGACGCTAAAACAGCTGCCAAAAAACGGCTGGCGACGAGAGATTCAGAACCGACCCGACACGGCTGACCTGCATCACGGAAATGTTGTAGGTCCCGATATCACGGCAACCGTAAACGAGACTGTGCCATTTCAGGGATCTTACAGGGGCGTCCTGCCCGTACGAGGTATCCCGGGTACGGACCGTTTCCACCCCCTCGCTCTCCGCGAGCAGCCAGTGCCATACCAAGGCGGGCTTTACCCCAAGACGGGATACGCCGCACACCAGCCTAAGGGTCTCGCATTTGAACCGGAGAAGCCTCTTAATCGCAAGCCCATGCGCCTAAGCTCGTTTTACGACCCTAATAAGAATTCTAAGCTAGGACAGCCTAAAGTGTAAAGTACTAATTTAAAACCTAATTCTATTACATACGAATGAGTGGTGGAATCTATACAACTCCCCGTCGTTCAATGCAAATCACTTTGCAGTTGAATACTACTAACCCGGACCCTGTGCCGGATCCGGATCCTGTGCCCGACGAGCCCTTGCACTTGGAAATAAAATTGTTTATGTATGGAAACAACTTGTATTTTAACAGTGATGGGCTGGGAAACCATCATGGTTATTGGCTGCAAAGTCTAAATTTGGTTGAAGGCGTCAAGTATACATTTGATCAAAGCGACTCCACTAATACGCACAACATTCGTTTCCTCGATTCGTCTAATATGTCTGAGGATCCTAAGTATAATAACTTTGTAGGAACCTTAGGTGTGGACGGAAGGATTACCTTTGTTGCCGACGGAACCCCTTTGATCTACGAACTGGTGGACCATCCGATGACTACGTGGGGTATACAATTCACTGCCGGGCCGCCTCTGGCTGACAGCTTTCATCGTCCCCAAGTCGAGTTCAGTGGTACGCCGGGTAGGTTCTCCTTTGATGGCGGCGACAGTCTCACAATTGACCGGGGTGTAACTTGTTGGTTTGATTTGACGGGGCTGGATGGAGTTGCTCTGGATTTCCTGCCGGGCGTTGAGTATAACTACGCAACGGACCTTACGCCGTATAGGCGGCTTCAAAGGCTTGACAGTGATGGTACACTAGTAGATTCCGACATTTACGCGTTCAGGGCCGACCACAACACGCCAGAATCAATATCTGCTTTTTGCCCGCTGCATACACTCCCGCCAACTGAAGACATCTCGAGAGTTAATCTCACAAATAAGTACTATTATTGGTTCAACGTCTTCAAACACTTTAATGCAGACATGACACTAAATAATGCAGGGTTCACCTGGTCTGAAAACCCTCGATCTTGGAACCCACAAGATCGCCAACTTAGATTGGCTAATAATTGGGTCTACGTTATTGACCAGAGCTTGCCAAGTAACGAAGGCTATCAATTTGTTTTGTCAAAAACGCCACACGCCTGGAACGCACCTGATGGTGTCACAACCACAGGAACTCCAGGAATCGACGGCAGAACTCAATTTACTTATAACTATGAAAGTGATTCAGTTTTGTGGTATATGACTTCAAATGTTCCTGGCTTCGGAGGATATGCCGGCTTTCCTTTCACATTATATGCCGGTCCTAAACACGGGGATTTGACCCCATTCCGCAGAAATGGAGTAGAGGATTCGTCCCCAGTTCAAGACATAAGTTTCACAACCGCACATCTTCTAATGTCTACCTCACCTCTTCAGCCTACCGCGGCAGACGCTTATATAAACTTCAGCGGGGCATATGGATGGGTAAACAAAAGAGCTCTTGTGCTGAGGAGGGGAAGCACCTATACTTTTGACCGACAGATAAGGTTCAGGTATGGTCAGTCAAGCTTTGACACTGTGTACAACGAACCCATTGATGCCCCTGACGATATCACGATTAATGACCAAAACCACACAATCTTTATTCCAAATTCAAGTACTCCAGATTATTTGTCTTATGAGTTTGCGGATCCCATCGATAATGAGATGCCATACGAGAACAGAGGATTGATTTTTGTAATCGACACTCGATGGTCGTACCAGTATACGGAGCGGTTGCACCCCTCAGTTCCTACAAACTACAATGTGAGCTACGACGTCTTAGGAATGACACCTGGCGCCGTAGTCCGTACTCAGATTACCGCATTGGATGAAAATTTCAATTACGTACAGCACCTATCTCATGATGAAACCAACGACACTGACACTGATGGGTTCGACCCATGGCGCCCCGTGAACCTGGACTACGCTGTACATGAAAACGCGTATTACGTCGCGGTTTCGATCTTTGTCAATTTTATGCAGCAGTATGTGGTGGGTAATTTTAGTGTTACGAAATCCTAAGGATAGTTTCTAATAATTGTATCCTAATTATTCTAATAACTTACACATTAATGTAAGAAAACCATGCCTACTGAGTCGCAAAAATTAGACATCCTTTCCTTAGACTGCGCCCCATCGACCAGGCGGCACTACCAATCCTCTCTCAAAACCATCCAAGAAACCCTTTCTGGGTCCGTTGAACTAGCGACTATAGGCCAACTTCTCTATTTCTTGAACAGGGTGACAAACCCACACACCAGAGGCACCTATATTAACATCATTGCCAAACTACGCCCTGACCTAAAGCAGGACATGATGGCCATTCGAAACCAAAATAAGAAACTAACTGCAACCCACATAAGTCACACCAATTCCCTAAGCAACAAGCCGACTTACACCCAACTGTGCCAAGTTCGCGATCAGGCCTACGCCGAGGAGCGGTGGGCTGATTTCTTGGTTCAAGCTTTGACACTTCTCATCGGCTGCCGCACAAAAGACTTAAACATGCAGATTGAGGACGTGGAAAGCCGGGATACGACCAAGAACCACCTCGTTCGGTACCCCGGAAGTGTGGAATTGATTCGCAACTGTTACAAGACAGTACGAACGTACCGCCGCCAGCGTCACCAAATCGCGGATCCTCGCATAGTCCACGCGGCGTTTCAGTTGCCTGCCGGGTCGTTTACCAGGAGAATCTGCGACTGCGAACCTAAGGGAGTAAACCAATCTGACTACTTCAGGGCTCAGATTGAGCACTTGGTTGCACACGACCCGTACGTGCTTAGTAAAATCCAGTCACTGTGTCAGTCGAGGGGGTCTTCCTTCACTGAAGTGGCTTCTAGTTACAACCTTCGTAGTACCTAAACCACTAGTGAGATGCCACCGCGCGTAGTTGAAAGCTCTGAAGACGACAGTGATTTCGTGGAATCCGAAAGTGAAGCCGAGTCTGACCCCGTTGAGCAAGCAGTTACTTCAATTGTCACTTCAGCTCACGTCCGTCTGAAACTGAAACCGCATCCAGTGCGCGCATACTTGGGACTTCGGTACTTTCAGCTGCACAAAAAGGCCAACCCAGGGGAACCGTTGGAGTGTCCAATTTGTCTAGAGCCCATTGACTGTCCTCACTGCTTTGAGCTTTGGAGCTGTGGACACTACATCCACAGGCACTGTTCTGCTGAAATTGAAAACTCTAAATGCCCATTGTGTCGTTGAGATGCTTCAGCCAACCAGACGACCATACCTCGGCGACTCCCGCGTTCAGCCTTTGGAGATGGCTGCGCGCGTTCTCGACCGGTTGCCTGAAGCGGATCGCAATGACCTTCTCCTGCGCCTCGTGCCCTGCATCGCAGACGACAGCGACCCGCTTCCAGCCCTCGAGCCCTATCTTACTCTTGAAGAACGCTCGGTTTTCCCACCATCCATCCTTCCGCGCCATGTGCCGACTCACTGCGCCTGCTCTGGGAGGTTCGTGTTGGTCGGTAGTGAGCGTGTTTGCGAATGGTGCGGCGTTCAGGGAGTTCCCCCTCCCAGCGCGCCTGCCCCTTTCGGCATTGACGCTCGACCACCAAAGCGGCGGTGCATTTACAGTCGCTCAGTTCACCTCCGGGGATACCTGGATGATCTACAGGCGCGTTCAACCACGAGACTATACGCTCCTCTTGCGGAAGCAGCGCGCAAGGAAGTCAAAAAGCATCGCATTGCCGCACACAGTCTAACCCCTTCACTACTCCGCAAAGTCTTGAAGCCCTATCGCCTGTCGCGGCACTACAACTCGCTGCCGCGCGTGATTATCGAACTCGGCGGCCCGCCTCCACCGCAAATCCCTCCGCACGTTGAAGCTGAAGTACTAAAGTCCTTTCGGCTTGTGGAAGAAGGCTTCTTGAAAACAAGAGACCGCAAGAACGTCCCGGGAATGGCCTTCATTGTTTCGCAGCTGCTTCGCCTGCATGGCACAGACCCGTCTCCGTGGATTATGACCAAGCTTCAAACACGGGCACCGCAAGTGGCACAAGACCGGCGCTGGAAACTGATTTGTGAGGCAAGCGGAATCCCTTACCTAGGAACTTAACCACCTACCCATAGATCGATTCTGTGGTCTTGATATATTGTACGTCGTAACCGTTTGACACACCTGCACCGTCTCTTTCGGAAGCAAAAGCCTCGTAATGGTGCCCCGCGCAACTCGTGGGTTCGGGAATGTGACAGAGTCCTTACGAAAGTCGTCGATACTCATGTGACCACCAAACATGGTCAGCGCTTCAAAGGGTGGCGCTGTAGGCAACACTTTAGATGCATTACACGATACCGGGTCCAACTCGCGCCACAGGCAGCGCAGCAGGGAAAGCTGGGGCGTGCCCCTCTGTCGGCATACGGCAGCTCTACAACAATCTATAGAACAGTAAGGCGCCGATGTAAACTGAAATCGACCTTTTTTGTCTCTAGCGTAGGGATAATGAACCGGGTCGGCCTCAAAGGCGTGGCAGCACCAGTGGCACACGCTCATGCTGTTGCGCACTGGCTTCTTATTCTCCTGTAGTGGTAAATGTCTGAAGTATGCGCGCCGCGTATAGTCGAAAGATCGGTAGCTTTGTAAACTTTTTTCGACGGCACTGTCAACATGCTTTTGGTCAACGGTCTGGTTACCACGCCTCGACTTCAGGAGGTTCGAGCAATCCCTCTTGTGACGCAAAGGACGCCCGCATGGTTTAAGATGCGTGGAGACCGTATCACGGGATCCATTGTAGACACCATACTGGGGACGAACCCGTACGAGGGCGCTGCCTCGGTCGTCGCACAGAAGGCGGGGGTCCAAGCACACTTCCGTGGAAATGCGTTCACCGCACACGGTACGAAGTGCGAACCCATTGCTATTCAGGCATACTTGGCAAAGACGGGCCGGACCCACGTAGAGCTTGGCCTCGTCTCTCACTCCACGCGCTCCGATCTGGCTCACTCTCCCGACGGAGTTGTCCTTCACCCAGTCGACCCGCCCCGCCTTCTAGAAGTCAAGTGCCCCGTTACGCGCAAGATCATACCGGGCCAGGTGCCTTCCCAATACCAACACCAAATACAGCTGGGCTTGGAGATATTTGACCTTGAAGAAGCGGACTTTGTTCAGTTCAAGCCTGAGACTGACGGTCAACCGGCCGTGTTGGACATAGTGACCATCAAGCGAGAGCCAGGGTGGCTTACCAGGCATTCCCACAAGTTCTCTGCGTTCTGGCGGGCCGTCCAGGCCTACCGTCAGCACGTGTCTCCCATTCTCGAAGAACTTAAGAAAGTGCAGCCCTTTAATCTAGAATAAGATCAAGCATCTCGTCGACGTCAAAGTGGTTTTCGAAATCAACCGCGCTTGGCTTGTACGGCGGGAATTTCTCGTGAACATGCCACGTGTGCACGATGTCTTCGGCAGTGCTCTTCACCGTATTGAGTGTCTGAGAATCCACGTCGCCTTCGAACACGAAATGAGTCATCATCACAGTGTCAAACTGCTGTTGAATCCATTCTTGCATCTCTGACATCCGAGCCCAAGACGAGTCCACGTAGATGCGGACTAGAGGCTGGCCGGCCCAACACCCATGTACGAGACGGCAGTGCAAAGCGTTTATGGCTCCCTGGGCAATGGCCATGTCATTGCCTGTCCCTATAGTGACCGGGATAGCTAGTGAAATAACGTTTCGATTAAGATATGACTTCATCAGTCAAGTGAGTAAGATAGCGAGTGGCCTAGTAGCACTAGAAACTCCAGACTATTCGTGGAAATGTAACAGACAAAAGTGTAACGTTTTTTTATAGCACAAGTACTTCAACCGTCGAACAAGACATTGAGCCAGATTTGACCATCATAGCCTAGTTAGCAAAACCCCTGCAAAAAAATCAAAGAGGTCGCGTGTTCGAATCTTGAAAAAAAAGTATGGTGGCGGGCGCGAATAGTTCAGACGTTAGTGGCTTTAAAAGCAAAAATGTCGGTTTCACACGCATCCAACAAGTCCTTCCGTAACAGAAAAATGACTACGATGGAGTCTGCCATGGCTATCGCGGCAGAGCACGCCAAGGTCAAGACATTGGAGCTTGAACAGAAGGTCCGCGCAACACCCTTGGTCGGAGACCTTGAGTTTTACTCAGTCTTCATCAACATGACCCTGACACTTTTAGAGACGTGGCTTGAGGGCGAACGAGTCGAGTCGTGCCTCCAGTCAAGCGCCGTGGCAGCCATCATGTTCTTGACCGTGGTGGATACTATGACCGACATCGTCCCCCAGCTCCGTCAGACTCGTTCGTTCATCCTCGCCGACATGATGGTCATACTTCACACCCTTTATCCTCATTACGGAAAGGATGAGGAACTCTCAGAGGAAATGGATAGCGCACTCCGGGCCGCCTTTGTTTGCCTGCGTTCACATGCAAGCAGCCAAGACGTCTCCGGGGAGCAGCTGGAAACATCGGTGCAGGTTCGAGACTACCTGAAACAGCTTACGGGCCATGCCGCGGCACTCGAGATACAGAACGTGGTCGACGCCGAGATTGACCGCGTGGCGGCTACACTTTGAGCAGGGGTTCGGGCGAACCTCTCCGAAAGGTTCTTGGAAAAAGAGAGGAAACCGAAAAAAAGTACCTGCATGATTTTTGGTAACTTTCTGGTTTTTCTGACTCTCTGCACCCTCGTTGTGGTATGCCACGTGGTTATATATACCCTCAGACTGCACTAGAGTTGTTTGACTGGTGGGTTGCCGGCTACTGCCAGGCTGGAACACAGAAGCGAGCCGGTACCTGGTGGCAATCTCGTCTTGGTATCGACGGTCCCTTCACTTCCCCGCCTCCTAACACCCATTGCGCATTACTTGAAATGAAACGGGTGGCGCGGCCGATTGAGTACGGTGGCTTGGGGCAGCTCGAAGCTATGTGTGCTATTATAACCGAGGAGCGGCTTCGGATACACGCACATACCCGTGAGACAAACGCTGCCGCCCGTCTAAGCTTTACCCGCTATATTGCGCAGAAACGGATCTGTCATTTGCGTGACTTTCCCAGCGAAGCGCTTCAGTATGC
>VMHT01021409.1_pt1 | contig 11782 bp, 16 predicted proteins | sample 4693611 | NCBI WGS metagenome assembly VMHT01 (sample SAMN12280063, study PRJNA550983) | marine metagenome | isolation source: seawater sampled from same location over 5 years 0.02-0.2 micron viral filtrate | place: USA: collected off the coast of southern California halfway between the port... ...
ATCAGTTTTTGTTCCTCTAATAACTTCATCTGAAGAAAAAGTTCCTACTAGAGTATCTTCATTTAAAATAAATTCACTTGTGTTTGCACCACTTATATTAAAAATATTTACAGTTTCGACAATAGCAGTAGCACCTGAAGTAACACCTGTAATTGTTCTACCGATTAAATCTGTAGGTTCTCCTACTGAAGCGACTGCTCTTAATATTTTTTTACTATCAAACTTTCCGTCTGATATTCTAAGCATGTTTTCTCTAGGATAAATTGTTTCTGAATTTTCATTAAACAACATTTTAAAAAATACTTCATTTGCTTTAGCAGTACCTTTTGCAAGATATACTGAACGAATATTTTTAATTAAATTTCTTTTATTAATATTTGAATCTAGTTTTTCAGGCAATGTTGCCATAAACTCATTTCTAAATTTTGTTAAGAAATTAGAAATAACTTTATCTGGATCCCTAAAGTTTGTAAGTTGTTGAATGTTTTGAACAGGATTAGAATTATAATTATCTAGAGTTGCACTTGCACCTGATGTGCCACCTGTTAAAGTTTCACCATCTATAAATTTATCTTGTGCTGATATATAAAGTTTACCATTACTTAAATCTTCTACAAGAACAGTTGCTGTTGCACCAGATGTGGCACCAGTAATTGTTTCTCCTTTTTCAAACTTACCATAAGATGATGATTCTTGTAAAACTTTATCACCAATACTTTCTTGTGTATTGCCTGATGAAATGCGAGAAGCATTTAATAATAAAACACTAGGTTCTAAATCTGTTTCACTTTCTAATAATACACCATCTGTTGATAAAACACTAGTAACAGATATTTCTGCTGATTCCATAAAAGTGTAATATTGTTTTACAAATTCTAAAAATCGTGGATGCTCACTTAAAACAAATTCAGGTGCCTGATGTTTTAAAAGGGTTGATATTTTATCTGTAAATTTTGCCATTAGTAACTAGATGATGTTGTATAAGTTGTTCCACCATCTGATGTACCACTTGCAAAAGAATCACTTTCAACAGTTACATTTGAATTTGCAACATCTATTTCTAGAATTTGGTCTCTTACAGGTTTAACATCATTTGAAGATGGATTAACAGTCAATTCAATAACAGTAGAAGCACTACCTCTAATATTAGATATAGAAGCAATGTTTAATGATGTTATGGTAACTTGTCCTGTTGCATAATTAATTGTTCCTTGTGTATTGTTTTGATAAGTTTTAACACCACTTACTAAATAATACATTCTAACATTACCAGCGCCATCATCATTTAAGAACATTTCATTATCATTACCTGATATTTTAAATCCTGATGATTCTAAAATACCACCCATGTCTGTATTATGGCCTGAATGAGGATTATATAATGCATTTCTAAAATAAACTTGATAGGTTACTGCACTACTTAGTGTAGGTGTAAAATCTTTTCTAATTTTTAAAGTTGTTATGTTTGATAATATAGATGTATCTGTATCATCTATATCTTGCACTAGTTGTGAGTATCTAAATAGACCTTCAAATTTTTGTAATTTAGTTGTGCTATAATTTGTTATTGATGTTGTAACTAAAGTTTTTAATGTATCAGCAGTTTTAGTTGTAGCGTTTTCATCAAACTTAACATTAGATGTTAAAATAATAGATGTTGTTTCTGGCGTTACAATTACTGGTGTTACACTTGCAAGATTATATTTTTTTAAATTATTAACAATATTTAATTTTGATGTTTCTGTTAAAGTTGCACCTGATTGAGGTACAATACCTATATAAACTTTTCCATATACAGGTGTTTCAGCATCCTCTCCGCCATATGCACTTATTGATACTGCATTAGGATAAAATTGTTGTGTAAGAGTTTCATAATCTTTAACTGTAACAGCTCTATTCTGTGATTGAAATTGTAAGGGTGCATTAAATCTAATTGAATTATTTGATTGTGCTAATGAACCACCTTGTGCATTAGATACAGTTGCAATTGATACATTTGTAAACCCACCTACATTTCCATCCAAAGTAAATGAAGAAGCGCCATTACTTTCATCCATGTTAGTTGCAATATATTCTAAAATTACAATATTGCCATCTTCAAGGGATTTACCTAAAACACCATCACCAAAATAAACTTCATATCTACCATCAGCAGTTTCTTGTAAAAAATAAACTTTTGATGTAGAATCTAATTCTGTTAGTGTTTGTGATTTAGTATATGTATTTTGTGTTGTATCACTTGATGAGTTTTGCACAATAACATTTAAAGTTGTTGTATCTGCCTGTTCATTAGGTATTATAAACTTTTGGTCTATATCTGATGAATCAACAGTATATTGAAATGATACACCAGTTCCTTCATAAAGTGTTACATTAGAAAATTTATAAACACCATCAGTTGGTTGTATTGTAATAGATTCATTAGTTATAAAATTATAATTAATTTGGTCTATTGTAGTTCCAAATGTAGTTCCTTTTGCCATTGTAATTGAGGCAACAGTTGTAGGAACATTATTAACAGTAATATCAATAACAGCTTGTGGTGCTGATACAGATGTAGGTGTATAACCTAATTGTTTTGCTAATGCGACAACATTTTTACGAATGTCTGCACTATCTAAATATAATTCGTTTGATAACATATTGGCATTATATGCTAAGTAGTGAGTATTGTATGCTAATAAATCTAACAATACCGACATACCTGAACCTTCAAAATCATAATCAGAATATTCTGATTGATTCTGTAAGAATAGTTTTAAGTTACTTCTTATCTGGTCGTAATCTAAATCAGATACATCTAGTCTTTTACTTGTTGATGTTGCCATGTTATCTTAATCTCTCTAAAAATGTTTCTACCTGTATAGGTGTTTGTGTTCCTACAATATTAAATGATATTTTAACTGAATATGCATTTCGGTCCATCTGATTATCTACTATTACAGAAGTTAGTCTAATTCTTGGTTCGTAAAAATTCAATAATTCAATAATTTTTTGTTTAATAAATTGAGTTATAATTTCTGTTACAGGTTCAAATAATAAACCTCTAAGACCAGACCCCAATTCAGGTCTAAAAAATCTTTCATAATGATTGGTGTTAATTAAATTTCTAACACTTCGTTTAACTGCCTCAGCATCCGTGAGTTTATTAACATCTTTAGTTACAGAATTTAAACCAAAATCTAGGTCTAAATCTTTATACTGGCGATTTACTCTTTTGGTTTCGTTATTATTTGTAGCGTCATAGTTTGCCATATCGCTAACTATTTATACAGGTTATGCTGTTCTTTTCCACATATAGACAACAATATATGGTTGAACATTATTATGAGCGTCTCCATCACCTGTGGTACTAGAAGTTACGGCAGGTCCATTACCTGTTCCAGCGTCCCTAACAAGTTCCATATTACCAGCGGCGCCACCTGTTCCTGTGCCTGAATCATTAGAACCTACTGTATGATTATGTGAGGCTAATTCGCCAATTGTTAAAGCGTGAGTTTTTGAACCACCGGTTTCTTCTGCCGTATCAAAGTCTGTATCTCCTGAATCAATACCTATAAGAACACGACCTGCTCCAAAAGCAGTCCATGTACCAAATCCTAATAGTGTTGCTGGATTTGTTGCATTACTGGCGTTCATATAAATTGAACCTACAGGATATGCATTTGATATTGTAGCAGTTACACCTGATAATGTTGTAAATGAAACTTGACCTTCACCATTTGTAGACATGACTTGTCCACTATCACCATCAGTTGTAGGCATAACATATGTGCCGTCGCCACCTAAATGAGTTAGGTTAGCATCCATTTCTGTATGTGTTAATGCTGTTCCTTTTGTACTTCGTTTTGTTAATGCCATTATGCTATATCCTCATCTGATAGAGTTGCTTGTCCCAATACTTCATCACTAAAATAAACTCCTACATATGATATAATTATATTATTTATAGTGCCAGGATTATTTTCTAAATAATCTTCTTCAATATATTCAAACTTAGCTACTTGTCTGCTGAAATATACATCTGGGTCAATTCCACTTTGGTTCTTATCAACATTTAATGTTGCACTTTGACTACCATTTGAGAATGTATATTCAATAGTTGTATCTTCGCCAGCTGCTGTTATTATAGCTTCAGAAGGATTATCTTCTTCAGGTATTGTATATTTAAAACCAAAAAGATTATGTTCTCCTACTGATGTTGGGTCTTCTGCCATTATGCCCCCTTAACATTTGCTAATACACTTAAAGAACCCATAGCACAAAAGGTAGGTGGAAAACAATCTACAAAAGTTACTGTTGTAACTTCTCCAGCACCAGGCACAGTTTCTACCTCAACGCTAAGTGCTGGTTTTCCAGTTGCTGGGTCTATTGTTCTAGGCACATGTTTTGTTGTAGGACTACCTGAAACTGCAATCGGTTTGCCATTTACTAAAATACTAGTATGAACCGGTATTGCCATAACACCACAAAGTGAAAAAGAACCAAATGTTACAGTAGCTCTTTCGTTTGTCAATACACTAAGGCTACCTGTTGTAAAAGGCGTGGAATGTAGGCCTCCTGTTGGGCATACATGGGGCAGTATAAAATCTCCTACTCTAACTACTGGTTTACTCATACTACTATTTATACAAGAAAAATAAGTGAAAATAAAGCTTGACAAACTATGCCGTGTATGATAAGCTCATAAGTATGAAAATCGTGCAAATATTGAACAATTTAGACCAAATGAGAATCGTTCTCATTACACTAATTATAATTATTTCACTTTTCCTTTATAAATCAATAAGATGGGCGGGCAGAAAGTGCTTGACAAAGCTTTCGTAATGTCCTATAATAGTATACATGATACAGATAAAAAACACAAAAAAACAAGATTTCCAAGATACACTAAATTTAGACAGTAAATCTCAATTAGCAAAATTACTTGCTACTGAAAATATTACTGTTCAGCATAATAATGTTGCTACTGCTTCATTTGATGTTGCAAATCGTGTATTGACATTACCTATATTCAAAATTAAAGATAAACATGTCTATGATATGTTGATTGCTCATGAATGTGGTCATGCATTACATACTAAAGTTGATGATTGGTCAGAAATTTCATCTGATGACAGATTGAGAATGGCTGTAAATATTCTAGAAGATACTAGAATTGATAAGATAATGCAAAATGCATATCCAGGTATTGTCAATGATTACAAAAAAGGTTTTGATAAACTTAATGATTCAAACTTTTATGGTCTTCAAGACAATAACATAAACGAATTATCAGTATTAGATAAAATCAATATGAGGTCTAAATCATTAGAAAGACTTGATATTGAATTTTCAGATGATGAATTAGAGATTGTAAAAAAAGTTGATAAGATTAAATCTTTTGATGATGTTGTAAAACTTGCAAAAGAAATTCTTAAATATCAAAAACAAAAAGACCAACAGCAAATGATGGATGTCGGTGATATTCAAATGCCTGATGAAAAATCAGACAATGAAAAAAATGTTGCTGGTGAGAATACTGATGGTGAAAATTCTGAATCAGATGATTCTAATAGTTCCGAAGATGGTGACCAAGAATCAGATGATACTGATGGTGATGGTAATTCAGATTCAGATTCAGATTCAGATTCAAAAGAAAGACAAGAAGATGAAACTTATTCAGAATATCAAGATAGACTTGAAAAATTAGCAGAAAAAGAAAACTTAAAGAAAACTGCTTCTATGGCACCACAAGATATGGATGATGACTTCGGTATTACTAACCAACAATTTGAAAAGGCAGTTCAAGAATTAACTCAAACTGGTTCTAGTAATCAAAGACAGTATGCAAATCTACCTAAACCAAATCTAGAAGATACTATTATTACTTACAAACAATGGTTTAAAGACTTCGGTAATAAAGTTGATAATAAAGAAAGATACAAATCTGAAATGACTAATAGATATTCTAAATTCAAAAAAGATAGTATGAAGACAGTTAATTATCTAGTAAAAGAATTTGAAATGAAAAAGTCTGCTAATGCATATGCAAGAGCAAATACTTCTAAGACTGGTGTTATTGACCCAATGTTGCTCAAAAACTACAAGTTTACAGATGATATATTCAAAAAATTGACTGTTATACCTGACGCTAAAAATCACGGTATGATTATTCTAGTAGACTGGTCAGGTTCTATGTCTGAAGTATTACCTTCTGTTATCCAACAGTTGATGAACCTTGCATGGTTTTGTAGAAAGATTAATATTCCATTTGAAGTTTACGCTTTCACTAATTATTACAGATATGATTATGATTCAAGAGAGAGAAATTTACCAAAATCTTTTGACATGAAATCAAATGATATATTTTTCAGTAGTTTCAACCTAGTAAACTTTATATCTCACAAAATGAGTAATCAAGATTTTGAAAAAGGTATGTTAAACTTATACTTAACATTAGAATCATATGATTATAGAGGTTATAGTCCTCAACACATAATTGATTGGTCAAAATTCAATGAAGATGGTGAATATTTAGCAAGTCCTATTAGTTTGCCTTCATGTATGCAATTAGGTTCTACTCCTTTGAATCAGGCACTTGCTACTATGATTGACTTAATTCCAAAATTCAAGTCTAAATACAATATCGAAAAATTATCATTTATTACTTTGACTGATGGTGCTTCAGATAGTGGCGACGGTATTGTTGATGAGGTTAGTAAAGATTCAGATGGTAAAACTCAAATATCTAAAACAAGAGGTGACGGTAAATGGATTATTAATGTTAAAGGTAAAAACTTTGAAACTAAGAACACTAATTATCGTTCAGAAGCAATGACTGGATTATTACTTAAAGTAATCAAAGAAAAATACAATACTAATAACATTGGATTCTACTTAATTCCTAAAAAGTCTAGAAGACACCTAACTTGGGCAATTGATAACTATGATTCTAGAGGTAGATACATTGGTTATGACCTAGATGATGTAATGAAAGACTTAACTAAAAATAATGTTCACTTAACCCCGAAAACCGGTTATGACAAGTATTTTATTACAGTCGGCAACACTAGAGTTGAAACTGCTGACTTGTCTAGTCTTGATACGGACGCTAAAACTTCCGATATTAAGAGATTATTCAAAAAATCTATGACCGGCAGACTGAAATCTAGGGTCCTACTCAATAATTTCATTGATGAGGTCGCATAATCATGAATTTTAATGAGAATAAGTCGCATTTGGCGAAAAAAGTGAAAAAAAGTGGGATTTCGGGCAGAAAAAGCTTGACAAAGGTATCAAAATGTCCTATAATGGACACATAAACTATGAAAAACACGAATTTTAATGACGGAGACACTACTATGACAAAACCAAACGATAAAAAACAAGCATTTTTAGACGCTTGTATGGAAAAATTTGACGCTGATTCAAACGGCGACCACATTTTGACTATTCACCAATTGAAAGAGGTTGCTTCTACCTTCGGTATGAAGTATGCACCTCAATGGTTAGTCAAAAACCCTGCTAATAAAGTGGGCAAGGCACTTTTCAAATTGCCTGCATTAGGTGAAATTACTAAAGTTCATGCTTCTAGACTAGTTCAAGCGGCTGAACAATACGAATCGCCTAAAACTGAAAAAATTGATAATACAGAAACTAAAACTGAGGCCGCTTATGTTGTTTCTAGTTTGACAGGTGATATTGTTCCTGAAAAAGACCCTAACTTTGTTTCTTTTGGCGATTATAGTTCTGTAAAATCTATTATCGCTTCTAAAAAATTCTATCCAATATTCATTACTGGTTTATCTGGTAATGGTAAGACATTGGGTGTGACCCAGGCTTGTGCCGAAAAGAAAAGAGAGATGATTAGAGTTAATATCACGATTGAAACTGATGAAGATGATTTACTCGGTGGATATAGATTGAGAGATGGTCAGACTGTTTGGCAAAATGGTCCAGTTATCGAGGCGATGGAGAGAGGTTCTGTTTTACTTCTTGATGAGATTGACCTTGCAAGTAATAAAATTATGTGTTTGCAACCAATACTTGAAGGCAACGGTGTATTTGTTAAGAAGATTAACAAGTTCATTAAACCTAAACTTGGTTTTACTGTTGTTGCAACAGCGAATACTAAAGGTAAAGGTTCTGAAGACGGTCAGTTTATCGGAACTAATGTTCTAAATGAGGCGTTTCTAGAAAGATTCCCAATTACATTTGAACAGTCTTACCCAAGTGTTAGAATTGAAACTAAGATTATTAGTGGTATGTTAGAAACTGAAAATGTTCCTGATTCGGCGTTTGCTGAAAACCTAGTAAATTGGGCTGACATAATCAGAAAAACTTACAATGAGGGTGGGGTTGATGAAATCATCTCTACTAGAAGATTAGTTCACATTGCTAAGGCATATTCAATCTTCAAAAACAAATTGAAGGCAGTTGAAGTTTGCACAAACCGTTTCGATACTGATACAAAAGAATCGTTCATGGATTTATACACTAAGATTGATAGTGGAGTTAATCCAGAAGATTTATTAGAAAAAACGAATGATAATTCCGATGATATTGAGGATGATGAAGATAGTCAATCTGTAATCTAAAACATATCGACAACATTTCATAGTGTGTCCGAGTGCCGATTTCATGTCGGCACTCTCTACATGAAAAGAAAAGAATTTAACAGGAGAAGAAAATGGATATAACATTAATATTAACAATCATACAATTAGTTGTGATATTAGCATTACTAATGACTGCCGGCAAAATCGGTAAGATACTTGACCGAGTTCAAGGTAGTGTAAGAGTTGTGCGAATTAATTTAGACCAGGTGGACAATAATCTTGACCATCTGATTAAACAGATTCGTGAAATTGAGGATAATAAATGAAAGTAGAAGTAAGACATGGTAATGTGGAACAAGCATTACGAATACTAAAAAGAAAAATTGCTAAGGAAGGACTAATGAGAAGATTGAAAGAAATCGAACATTATGAAAAACCTTGTCAAAAGAGAATCAGAAAAAATGCTCAGAATGTAAAGAATGTTCGTAAAGCAGAATCAAAGACTAGACTAAAACCTAGAAGTAGAAGAAATTACTACTAATACCCCACCAAATAAAAAACCCTAGGAAGCCTCTTTCCTAGGGTTCATCATTATTTAATCATTCTTTAGAATTATTATAATACGAATTGATGTATTACAACAGCAATAACAATTGCTGTAATCCAATTCTTGATTGACCAAGACATAGGATTTGAAAATAATTCCATTACTAAAGTTTTAAGAGTATCCATTAAATAACCTCCTTTTAATGATTACAAGTTATATTTATGTATCGGAGGGTGTCCATTTACCAGAAGATTTTTGTTTACCTTGTAAATCTGCAATAGCAGTTTTAATAGCGTCTTCTGCTAAAACCGAACAATGCACCTTAACTGGTGGTAAAGCAAGTTCTTCTACAATTTCAGTATTCTTGATTTCACTTGCTTGGTCAAGGGTTTTACCTTTAACCCATTCTGTAAGTAAAGATGATGAGGCAATTGCCGAACCACATCCGTAGGTTTTGAATTTTGCATCCGTGATTACATTATTATCATCCACTTCAATCATTAATTTCATTACATCACCACATGCAGGAGCACCAACCATACCGGTTCCTACATTAGGACTATCTTTATCTAACGACCCTACATTTCTAGGGTTCTCATAATGGTCTAATACTTTCTTACTGTATGCCATGTCTTCTACCTCTATTCATCAAATAAAACAGTTAACCCATTTATATTTAATGCCCTCATTCCGAGTATCTTTTTATCTCGTTTGTTAATTATCTTTTCTTTTGTTTTCTTCACTTGGTCTGCATACCATTGCATTGTATAACCATCATTATGGCCACAGTTTGCTTCTACCATGCATTGACTTAACCATTCTTCATCACTAATCTTCTTCATTGGTTTCTTCCTCATAATCATCACCAGCATAACCTGCTGACTTTAATCTATAATCAAATTCTTCTTTTGTTTCCCACTCGCCGGTAACCGGATGTCGATTCCACTTGTCGTGAGTTCTCTTTACATTCTTCATACTCTAACCTTTCTCCTGGGACTCTAGCTATATATAAAAAACAGAATCTCTAAATTTATGTTGTCTTACGAATAACAAAGATAAATTTGTTATCTTCTTCAATAGTCTTTTCTAAACCTTGTTGCAATGCATTACACAATGACTGTATATCAGCAACCGCACCTGGGTCAGTTGATATCATCTTTAAGGTTTCACCTATCTTCATACCATTTAATTCTTTTTTTGTCTTTATAATCGGTAGTGGACAATTGGTTCCACTCGTATCTAAAACATAATCAGTCTTATCTTCAAAATCATCTATATTATCTAAATCACTCATTTACTATCTCCATTTAAAAATCAACACATCGTCCATCTTTTTCCCAATCGTTATATCTCGTTGGGTCTAGACCTTTTTTTCTTCCACCTATTTCTTTAGGTTTAATTCCATTACATAAGGGGTTTTCAGGATGAAACAAAGCACCGCAAGTCGTTTCAAAATCATCGTCCCAATTAAGAACCTTTAAAGTTTGCTTCGAGGATGAAACTCGCCCGGATTTCTTTTTAAAGATTTTATCCCAATTACTTGAATACTTTTTAGAAGACACTTTCATTGGCCTTCTTTTACTTCCCTTACTCATTTATCAACACCATTATTACACCAATTACAATACCGGCACTCAAGGTGGCCACAATCATACTTCCTACACCCATACTTACTTCACTCCGTTTATTTAATTACTTGTTTAAAAAGCCGCACTTGAGCCGCATCCACAAGTAGACTTGGCATTAGGATTATTAATTATAAACATACTTCCCTTTAAAGGGTCGTTTACATAATCAATCGTAGCGTCCTTAAAATAGACACCACTCATAGGGTCGATTAATAACTTCGCACCATTGGTTTCAAATACCCAATCATCTTCTTTAATACTATCTAAAGTAAAACCGTATTGAAAACCAGAACAGCCGCCACCTTGTATAAAGCAACGAACATTTAGTTTATCATCTCCTTCACCTGCAAGTATTACCTTTGCTTGATTGGCTGCGCTTTCTGTAAATACTACATTCATTTTTCTACCTCTAAAAAACTGAGGCCATCCATGGCCGTGATATATTCATGACTATATCTTAATTGGGTCGTATACCAACCTCGAAACAATCCTTTGTGATGTGTTTGTGTAATACTATTTATAACTTATTATAACACGCCGTGCAAAGTATGTCAATGCTGTGTGAAGTGAGAGCCGACTTGGTGGGGTTAAAAAAATATCCAAGAAAATTTTTCATATAAGAAACAAGAGATAAGGGCCAGTCTGTGAGTTGGGATTAGAGTATGGCCAGCTATAGAGTAGATGTATAATCACTTTATAGATTAGAAAGCAGGCCTACTTATATACCCGAGAAAAGTCTGTGTGTCAGCTGACTGTCCCTATGCGGCCTGCTCTCGCCCCCATCTCAGGTCCCCTTCGCTTTTTCGTAATGCAAAAAGGATTCTTTCGGTGTCCTCTTCGAGCAGGCCGACTGTGTGTTTGTGTTACTGTATCGTTACTGTATCGTTACTGAAAATCTACTGTAACAGGCGTGAGCATTAAGATGGCCATTCACAAACGGTGTCCGATAGTGATGAGAGCGCCAGTGTCTATACAGTCCTTCCCCAGATTCATGGATGGGGATTGACGGGTGAGTTGGAATTATAATGTGTTCGATAACAAACGGTGTCCTATTCTGTCCTCTTTGA
>VMHT01167080.1_pt1 | contig 11782 bp, 22 predicted proteins | sample 4693611 | NCBI WGS metagenome assembly VMHT01 (sample SAMN12280063, study PRJNA550983) | marine metagenome | isolation source: seawater sampled from same location over 5 years 0.02-0.2 micron viral filtrate | place: USA: collected off the coast of southern California halfway between the port... ...
ACAAAACAACTAGAAAAGTATGTTGTAGACAACCCTGTTACTGTTGGAATTAACATTAGAGGAAGAGAATATAACGGAAAATACTATAATAGCATTATAGGATGGAAGTTATCATCAACTGTCGGAAGTGTAAACAACGCAGAACAAAACCCTGCAAGAGAAGTAGATTTACCATTTTAATTTAAGAGGGGTGTAACAGCCCCTTTTTTTGTACCTTAATGAGAAAACTTATAGAGTTAAAAGATGGCGAACAAATGCCTTATGATTTTTGGAACTACAATGTAAATCCAATACTAGGCTACAAGTTTGAACAACCAAGAAGAAACACAGCAAAAGAACAAAACAAATACGGAATAATGCCAATACCAAACAAATGATAGCACAAACAATTAAATTAGAACAAAAGATATTAGATATTAAGTATGGTAGAGTAAAGGCAGGTCTGAAAATAGACATCGCTCAAATTGATGAGCATATAAGATTTAAAAAGAATCTGCTGATTGCTTTGGGGCACGCAAATGTAGGAAAAACTACGACTTTAATATATTTCTATGTATTGTGGGCAATAAAGCATAATTTAAAATTTCTTATATGGTCAAGCGAAAATAGCCCTGAATCTGTTTTAAGAAAGATAATAGAGTTTAAAACAGGTGTACCGATACAAGACTTAAAAGACAGCCAAATAAGTAAAGCAATTAAATGGTCAAATAATCATTTCAAGATAATTGATGTTGATGATATGTATACTTATAAATCATTGTTAAAAGAAGCGCAGCAGATTAAAGATGCTTGGAATTACGATGGTCTACTGATTGACCCTTACAATTCTTTGTCTAAAGATGCTGCAATTTTAAAGATGGTTGGTAATTCACACGAATACGATTATCAAGTATTAACCGAACTAAGGATGTTTACTAAAAATAATGATATTCAAGTTTGTGTTAATGCTCACGGTGTAACTTCTGCACTAAGACAATACCACCATTCAGGACACGAATACGAAGGTTTAACAAAGCCATTAGCTATGAGTGATGCAGAAGGTGGTTCTAAAGTCAGTTCTCGTGCTGATGATGTTTGGACAATACATAGGTATGTTCAGCATCCTACTGAATGGATGTACACGCATATTCACGTTCTTAAAATTAAAGAAAATGAAAGTGGCGCCAGACCGACCAGTCAGGACAGCCCATTGAAATTTAGAATGTTAATAAACAATGTGGGCTTTGAATTTCTTGGAAAAGATATTCTACATAGTAAAAAAACAAAAGTTGATGAGATACTATTTTGATTGAACTAATAATTACATTGTTGTTAATATTTGTCCTTATGTTATATTGGGGTCAAATCAATGATGCAGAAATAAGCATTGCGCCAATGATAGGAATTGTTGTTGGTGCTTTGTACTCTTTTCAAGATTACGAGGAAGGAAGGGAATACACTTTACAATGTTGTATCTTCGTGGTAAGCATTACAGTAATATGGCAGAAGAATACGGATGGTTAAAAATCGTTGCTAAACAGCACGATGATTGGGTTACAATAGTTCGCAGCTTTGGCGAATACAACTACTGTGAAGATATAGTGCAGGAGGCTTACATCTGCCTTATCAAGTATGCCACACCTGAAAAGATAATCAAAGGTGATAAAGTAAGCAGGGGATATATGTTCTTTACTTTAAGAAGCCTTTATTACCAATACTACAACAAGAAGAAGAAGGTACGAAAGGTCAGTATTGATGATGATGATAATTACCTACAAATTCCCCACCAAGATAGTATAGAAGAAAACCAAGCGTTTAATAGAATCTGTGAACTTGTAGATGGAGTTGCAGATGAGTGGAACTGGTACGATAGAAAACTGTGGAAGCTATATAGCCAAACAGATATGAGTATGCGAAAACTAGCAGCAGAAACTAAGATAAGCTGGGTAAGCATATACAACAGCCTCAAACACCTAAAGCAAGACCTAAGAAATAAATTACAAGAAGATTACGAAGATTATAAATTAAAAGATTATGAGAGAATTACCACCAAAAGACAAAAGGACTAAAGCCTACAAAGAGTGGGTTAAAAACCACGAACAAACAAGTACAGGGGTAGGAGACACTGTAGAGAAAGTATTTAAAAAGACAGGTGTAGCTAAAGTAGCTAAGTGGGCATTGGGTGAGGACTGTGGATGCGATGAACGCAAAGACAAACTTAACTACTTATTCCCTTATCAGAAACCTAATTGCCTTACAGAAGATGAATTTAATTATTTGTCAGACCGTGTAGGTAAACTTAACAAGGTAACACCTGAAGAACAAAAACGTTTGTTAGTAATATACAATAGGGTTTTTAAAGACAATAGAGAATTAACAGGTTGTAGTACTTGTTTTTTAAATGGTGTTTGGAAGAAGTTAGAACGTGTTTATAAAGAATATCTTGGGTAGTCTAATAAGAAATAGAAACCAAGTAAAGCAAGTGATTGACTTTACAGGTGTACAGAATGGAAAACTTCACCCAAGTGATATTGATTTTGTATTAGAGTTTGACAATGAGATACTAATACTTGGAGAGGTCAAAAGGAAGTACAACCGTATTCCCACAGGACAAAAGCTAATACTAGAACGCATTTGTGATGCTTGGGGAGAGAAGTCAATAGCTATCAAGGTAGAGCATCAGTTTGATGATGATTCCAAAAACATTCCTTTGGAACAATGTAAGGTAACAGCTTGGTATGAACCGAAGGTTGGATGGCATTTTTTAAAAGAGCCTTATGATTTTATAGAATTTATCAATAACTTAGGCGAGAAATGGAATAACAAAAAATGTAGATTCTAATGAGAGATACAATGCAAAAGAAGTTTGACAACCTTGATGACCTTAAACTTACTAATTCACTTCTGATAATGCAGGAGAGTGTAAAAGGTTGGTGTGATACAAGACCAGACAACGAACAACTAAAGCAAGTAAGGGAAGCATTATTAAACGTAACCTTTATCACAAACAAGTTACAGCTAGATAGGGGAACATATCATTTAGCGATTGACCAATATAGAAACCAATCAACAAGGTCGATAGAACGTGCTAGGAAAGCAGAAGAAAAGATTGCCGAACTAGAGAAAGAACTAGCAGTATTTAAGAAAGCAAAAGAACTTGGATTATGATGCAAAAATTATTAGTAGGATATATTCTATTTAGAACAATAGAGTTTCTTATGGTATGGACTTGGAAAAACTTAATCAAATGAGTGATTCAGTAACAAAGTATTTTGAGAATGCAGATACTACACAACCTGTCGACCTTAGACAGACAGACAAGATAGTAGAAAATGTTATATCTAAATACAAGCAACGTAGTGAACTTGGAATAGAAAAGTATGGTACAACACTACACGAATCACCCGATGGATTCTATGCGTTCCTAAACCACCTACAAGAGGAACTGATGGATGCTACACTATACATTGAGAAACTTAAACAGCAGAAATGAAAGAAAGCGAATTAATACAGATGAGAAATAGGGTAGCTAATATGGAAAAAGTATTAGTTGCTGTTATTCTTAGATTGGAAAAATTAGAAGGTGTAGAAAAAAAAGATAGTGAATAACTTGTTTATATCAAAAATGTTTACGTAATTAGCATCATAATAATAAAACAAACAATTATGATATATCAAGAAAGCGATTGGATAAAACAAGAGTACGGTTCTATGACTAATGACCGTTTAATGTTTACCATTCAAAACAGACATCAATATCTACCTGCACACGCAGCAAGATGTTTAAAAGAATTAAAGCTAAGAAGAAATGATAACACTACTAAATAACGAAACGTGGGCAAGGGAAGAAATCCTTGCAGAGATGTACGATGATAACTTCTACTATGGACATCTAGGAAAACACGCTTTAAGCAGCAGCAGTTTAAAGATGATTCTTAAATCACCAAAGACTTATAGAAACGTAACTAAGTATGGCGACCCAAATTCAGACAGCCCTGCACTTGCACAAGGTAAGTTAGTGCATTGGTTAATACTAGAACCGCACAAGGTAGATGAGTTGCACTTTGTAGAAGCATCAACTAAGAACACCAAGATATACAAAGAAGCGAAAGCAGCACACGGTGAGGTATTCTTAAACAAAGAGAAGAGCCAAGCAGAGCGTGTAGCGGATGCAGTTCTAAGAAACGAGGCAGCACTTAAACTACTAACCAAGTCAGAGTTTGAGATACCTGCAATAGAGATGATGGAAGGATTACCATTTAGGGGTAAGGCAGATATTATACAAGGAGACACCATAATTGATTTAAAGACTTCTGCTGACCTTTCTACATTTAAGTATAGTGCAGATAAGTATGGTTACGATTTACAGGCTTATATGTACAAGAGAATGTTTAAGGCAAATGACTTTAAGTTCTTGGTGGTAGACAAAGGTAGTTGTGATATTGGAATCTTTGAAACAACAGAAGAATTTATAGCAAGAGGTGAGGACAAATTCCATAGAGCAGTAGACAACTACAAATACTTCTTCAAAGAAAATAACGACCTTGACCAATATGTAATGCGTGGAATTTTATAAAACAAACGATATGAAACAAATACAGTTATTTCAAGAACAAGAAAACAAAGAAGAACAAATCTTAAACGAATTTTTCGATAAGAATACATCATCAATAAGGAGAGGTTTTGCAGGAGAACAACTATGCAGAATGTTTTTAAAAAAACACGGTAAACCATTTCACCAAGTGGATTACCTGTTTGAAAATAACGGGCGTATTTGTTCCGTTGAGGTTAAAGCTACAGAGATGTATAACAATCCAAACGCTCACGGTCTGTCAGTAGTACAGTATGAAAAAAAATTGAGTTTATACAGAAAGCACAATATAGTACCTTACTTGTTTGTGCATTGTCAAACTACAAATAAAATATATTGGAATAACTTTATTGATTTAAAAAATGGAAACGAATTTAGCTCAAAGACTGGTAGAATGATTTTGTTTCCTATTGAAAGCTTTAATACATACGAAACATCAAACTATATACGATGATAAAGATTTACAACGAAGATTGCCTAGAGGCATTAAAAAAAATGGGCGATAATGATTTTGACCTTGCTATTGTAGACCCTCCCTACGGCATAGAGGTAAATAAAATGACTTTAGGAGGTGGTAAATATAAAAACAAAGGAAAAACTTGGGATAGTGAAACACCCTCACAAGATTACTTTGATGAGTTGTTCCGTGTATCAAAAAATCAAGTTATTTGGGGAGCAAACTATATGATTGATAAAATAAAAAAACCTTCAATGGGATGGATATATTGGGATAAAATGAATGGTGATAGTGATTTCTCTGATGGAGAGTTAGCGTTTACATCTTTTAAACGAGCATTAAGGTCGTATAAACATCATTTGTCAATGGATAGAAGCAAAAGATTTCATCCAACACAAAAGCCCATTAAACTGTACGAATGGATTCTGATGAAATATGCTAAAGAGGGGGATAAAATACTTGACACTCACTTAGGCGGAGGAAGCATTGCTATTGCTTGTCATAATCTTGGGTACAGCCTAACAGGGTATGAGATAGATAAGGAGTATTATGATAAGGCTTCTGAACGAATTAAACAACATCAATCACAAATAAGAATATTTTAAAAACCATTATACGTTCTTTATATACCTATTGCTTTACAGTCAAAAGACAATAGAACTCACACCTTGTTTAAATGGTTCAAGGTGTTATTTAACGAAAAATGAATAAAGACATAATAGAAGAATTTTACCTACTCACCTTAATGGACATAAGAGAAGGAGTAAGCATACAAGAACTAGAAGACATAATACAACTTTACGAAGATGTAGAGGACTACGAAGCCTGTGCAGGAATATTAAAAGCAATAAACGAAACAAGACACGAAACAATAACAAACATCAATGAGAAACTTTAAGATACTGAAAGAGATTAGGAGCATAGTAGAACAAGAATGCAACTTAAACCTAAACACAAAGACAAGAAAACAAGAGTACGTTTACGCAAGAGCGGTGTATTTTAAATTATGTAAGCAAATAACCAATTCATCATTAACAGACATAGGTAAGATGTTAAGTAAAGACCACGCAACTGTATTGCACGGAATAAGAATATTTGATGCGTTTTTAATGCAGAAATCATACTATACATACGAACTATCAATCTACAACAAAGTGATGGAAGTGTATACCGATGAATCAGACAAGAACCCATCCACGCTGATTGAGAAAGTAAAAGCAGAGAAGCTAAGACTGCAAAAAGAAAAAAAAGAGGTAATTAAAATATACCAAGACATAAACACCCAATACCTAGACCTAAAAAAGAAACATAACCATATGCTAAAGTTCTTTAGTAAGTACGAACCTAACGCATACGAGAAATACGCAGAAGTGTAATGGAATACTCAATAATGTTATTTGCTATCACATCCTTTGGATTACTAACAGCAGCGGTGTACGAATACTTTAAGGATTAACAAAAAAGTTTAAATCTTATTGTACATATAGACATTGAATAATCAATCTATTTCAAATTGGATAAAAGAAAGTTTAACGGTGGTGCAAGAGCAGGTGCAGGTAGAAAACCTAAGGCTGAAGAAATACAGCTTGTAGAACGTTTATCCCCATTAGAAGATGATGCATTAGCTGCAATGGCAGAAGGTGTAAAGTCTGGAGATATTAAATGGGTTACTCTTTATCTTAACTACTATCTTGGGAAACCAAAAGAAACTAAAGACATCTCTATCAACGAAGATGTACCTTTGTTTATAGACTAGGGATAACCTAAACCCTATCTGTAACATATATGCAGATAAAGAAAACAGAAGCACTTAATAAATTACGCAACCTTGACAATCGAGTTAAGATAGTCAGGGGTGGAACATCAGCAGGAAAGACTATTTGCATCTTGCTTATCTTGATTGACTACGCTATAAGAAATGATGGCAAAGAAATTAGTGTAGTAAGTGAAAGCATCCCACACCTGCGTAGAGGTGCATACAAGGACTTCTTAGGCATCTTGAAGGGTATGAATAGGTATAAGGATAACCAACTAAACAAGTCCACTTTAAAATACACGTTTACAAATGGCAGTTATATAGAGTTCTTTTCAACTGACCAACCTGACAAACTAAGAGGTGCAAGAAGAACAGACCTGTACATTAACGAGTGCAACAATGTACCCTTTGATGCTTACCAACAATTAGTAGTAAGAACAAGTGGAAACATTTGGTTAGACTATAACCCAGCTGCACTATTCTGGGTTGATAAGGAATTAGTAGGAAAAGAGGACACAGACTTTGTTACACTAACCTACAAGGATAACGATTCACTACCTGATACAATCGTAAGGGAAATAGAGAAAGCTAAGGACAAAGCCAAGACATCTACTTATTGGGCGAACTGGTGGCGTGTATATGGATTAGGTGAAATAGGAAGCCTTGAAGGGGTATGTATTCCTGATTGGAAAGAAATAGATACAGTTCCTGTCGAAGCTAGACTACTAGGCTATGGGATGGACTTTGGTTATTCGGTAGACCCTACAACCTTAATAGCACTATACAAATGGAATGATGCTTACATATATGATGAGGTGTTATATAAGAAGGGTATGCTTAACAGGGATATAAGTAGGTTCTTACAAAGCAATGGAATCACAGAAGCTATTGTAGCAGATTCAGCTGAACCAAAGAGTATAGCAGAACTACAAGGATATGGGCATACAGTAACACCTGTGAGCAAGGGTAGGGATTCAGTAGTATATGGAATCAACCTAATGAACCAAAACGAGATTTATATAACATCAAGAAGCAAGAACCTAAAGAGAGAACTACAAGGCTACATTTGGGCAAAGGACAAAGAGGGGAACACCTTACAGAAACCCACAGGAGAACATCCTGACTGTATAGATGCTGCACGTTACATCTTGACTGATACATTAGAGAACCCAAATAAAGGAAATTATTTTATCTATTAATTTGGTAGTTAATAAAAAGTTTATATTTTTGAAGTGTATAACAATTAAAACAAACAATATGGATTATTTAGTAGAGGAATACGAAAGACACTTACAGCGCATTGGCGAATGTGATGCACCCTGCCCAACTTGTGGCAGACCAACAGAAAAAGACTTCTGCAATGGCGATTGCTTTGAAGCATATTTAATGTAAAACAACAACTATGAGAATACAAGAAACAGAAGAGTACCGAATCGTTAAACAATTAACATCGGAAGAAAACAAGCAACTACTTAGAAAAGCATTGTGGCAAGTACCTGTTGCAATGGGAACGGTGTACGCAGGTATGTACGCATTTATTTACTTCTTTTTATGGATAGTAAAACTTTAAAAGATTGGCAAGTCAGGAAGGCTTGTTGGGATAAAGGTTTCTTTGTAGAGCAGCACCCTATGGGAAGGGGTTGGTCTAGTAAGCCCTATCCTGTACAACTTGTGATGGACTTACAAGGCTTTAAGAAGATGGGAACAGATTCGTATAAACAGAACAGTAAAGAACTAGAAGAAAAAATAAACGAGATGTACTTGTATATTTATAAAAAATTTATATCTTAGTAAGGAAATATTTTTCATTTAGATAATTTAGTTAAACATTGGTTAAGGGTGGTAGAAATACTGCCCTTTTCTTTTTATACATAATTCAACTTATTTTATTGTACTTATATGAAAGTAGATATACTTGTACCAAGCAGCCTTAGTGAAGTTACATTAGAGCAGTATCAAAAATTTTCTAAGATTAACACAGAAGATAATTCAGATACAGGATTCTTAATGCACAAGACCGTTGAGATATTTTGCAACCTTAACCTAAAGGATATTGCAAAGATTAAATACACCTACGTTCAAGAGATACTAAACGACATAAACAAACTATTTGAACCTAAGCAAGATTTGATTCCTAGATTCACAATGGGTGGCATTGAGTATGGATTCATTCCTGTGCTTGATGATATGACTTTAGGCGAGTATGTAGACCTTGATGAAAACTTTACTGATTGGGAACGTATGCATAAAGCAATGGCGGTTCTTTTTAGACCGATTAAACTAAGCAAAGCTGATAGGTATCAGATAGAAGACTACGATGGCTTAGACAACGCAGAACGAATGAAGAAGATGCCTCTGGATGTTGTAATGGGGGCAATGGTTTTTTTTTGGACTTTAAACAGCGAGTTGCTGAAAACTACCCTGAACTTTTTGGAACAGGAAGTGGGCAAGGAGATGACTACACAGCAGCTTCAACATTTGGAAAAAAGTGGGGCTGGTATCAAAGCATCTATGGAATTGCTAAGGGAGATGTTACCAAGTTTGAGAATATCACTAAATTGAATGTTCACGAATGTTTGGTTTACTTAGCATTTGAAAAAGAAAAAATAGAACTAGAAAGACAACAGATTAAAAGAAGATGACAGGATTCTACAACGTAACGGATAAAATCAAAGATACATTAGCAGCAGAACCATTTGTGAATACAGTTACTTATGGAAGCCTAGACGATGTTGATTTAAACAAGCAAACCATATTTCCATTATCACACTTGATAGTAAACAACTGCAGCGTTGCAAACAATACGTTGACGTTTAATATAAGCGTCCTAGCAATGGATGTAGTAGATGAAAGCAAAGAAGAAGTAGAAGATGACTTTGTAGGAAACGACAATGAGCAAGATGTAATGAATACACAACTTGCAGTTTTAAACAGATTAATTGCAATCTTACAAAGAGGTGATGTCTATACAGACAAATTCCAAGTAATAGGTGCAGTAGGTTGTGAACCATTTGTAGATAGATTTGAAAACAAGTTAGCAGGGTGGGTAGCCACCTTTGATGTAGTAGTAGAAAACGATATGACCATATGCTAACAAAGGGACATACAAGAGAAGCGTTAGAAAGGTTTAAAGGGATAGTTATAAACCAAAGTAGAGCGATGCTCACTAAGAAGGGTAAGAACGTGTCTAAGAAGCTATTTAACAGCATAGATGGTAAGGTAACTGCAAACCCTAATTCTTTCAGCTTAGACTTCTTTATGGAAGATTACGCATACTACCAAGACTTAGGGGTTAAGGGTGCAAAAAGTACATACCCATTAACATTAAGATATGGTACACTTGCAAAGTTTGGGAGTGGTAAAGGAAAAAAGGGTGGTTTAAGTAGTGGAATATTAAAATGGGTAGAAAGTAAACGATTCCAATTTACTGACAAGAAAGGGAAGTTTATGAGTTACAAATCAACTGCCTTCTTGATTTCAAGGTCAATATTTAACAAAGGCTTAAAACCAAGTTTGTTTTTTACGCAACCATTCCAAAACGCATTTAAAACATTACCAGACGAAATTATAGAAGCATACGGATTAGACGTAGAAGAATTATTAGAATTTACACTTAAAAGATGAGTACAAAAATAAACGCAAGAAGTCCATTCTACATAGAAGCAGAAGAACCTACGGTAGCACTAGGAACTTTTACTTGTACAACTGCAAATCTACTAGGTTTCGCTGTGAGTAGTGATGGAACAATTACAGACCCGTCTATTGCAAAAGGCACAATATTGAGTAGAGATACAGATTCATTTGCTACAAACACAAGTGGAAGCAGTATATCAAGGACGGTAAATTACACAATATTAATTCCAGTTGATTATCCTAATGCAGATGACGCTACAATTATTTGCCCACAAACCATTGACCAACCTACTCAATCAGCACAAGAAAACCCTACACAAAATAATAACTGTCCAACATTTTCAGGGCCAATACCTAACATTACTAACCTAGACGAAACAGGTTCAAGTATATCTTTAGGAACATATTTTACAGCAGGTTCGGGTGCAGGAATAGAAAGATATGAAGTTACTCAATCAGGTGGCTTAGCGATAACTTATCAAATAACTGGAACAGTACCAAATCAAACACTAACGTTTGCTACTGACTTAACTTGTGTTCAAACAAGTATTACGGTAAAGGCAAAGAGTAGTGCTGATGCTTGTAGAGCAACTAGCAATACATTTACTGTTTCGGCTGAATGTCCAACGGTGACACTAACCTGTACGACAGATGATGCAAACAACGATGCAATAGCACTAACAGGCGGTTCATTAGCAGGAGATGGTACGATAAACAGACCTTCATTTTCTAATGCACTAAGAATAAAACGCATTGAAGATGAAAACGATGTAGATGTTACAAGTGGCTACAGCGCAAACACTACTGTAAGCGATAGAGATGTAACATTGACTTTTATTTTTGATGTACCTGACCATTACACAAATGGAGGTAGTGAAATAGAATGTGATAAAACCTTTACGCAAAGACCCGAAACATTACCCCTTAACAATTTAGGTTGTACTGATGATAGATTGGTGTTTCAAGGGTTTAGAATAGCTACCACAGGTGATATTGTTGTTGGTGAATCTAAGGTGCTATATGATGGTATTGAAGCAGATTTTACAGTAAATACTCTAGGTGTAGGCTCGGGTTCTACATTCCCTGTTGTATATAGTCCAACTGATAGAAGTATCGGTGTAGACATTACAATACCAACTGGCTATCTTGGTGTAGGAAATACACTAAGTTGTACGATACAAAGGCAGCAGCCACCAATACAGAGCGATTGTGTAACGTTGATACAAGGTGGCGAAGTATTAAGAACGCATTACATCTCAAGAATAGGAGTTGTAGATAAATGCGGTCATTGTGGAAGAGTAGAACAAGCAACTGAAACTGTATTTACAAACTTAAAAAAAGGAGGAATTGTATGTAAAGATGGCAA
>VMHT01010608.1_pt1 | contig 11780 bp, 4 predicted proteins | sample 4693611 | NCBI WGS metagenome assembly VMHT01 (sample SAMN12280063, study PRJNA550983) | marine metagenome | isolation source: seawater sampled from same location over 5 years 0.02-0.2 micron viral filtrate | place: USA: collected off the coast of southern California halfway between the port... ...
ACATTTACCAGTCAATCATATCTGACTGTTCCTGGTGGTTCTACGGCAAGAGATAACTTTCATACTGTTTCTAGAAAAAATAAAGTTGTTATAGCAAATAAGAGTCAAGTTACTGCGATGCAAGCTGCTCCGTCAGTTGCTCTTAATGGCGAAGTAGCTTCAATTGCTGATTTACCAACAGCATCTGCTAGTAATGTAAATGAAATCTATAAAGTATCTAATACATCACGTAAAGCAGATGACTTTTACGTAAAGTCAACAGAACAATCTATTGTTGGCGGCGCGAGTGTTTACAATTGGAAAGAGACTGTTGCACCAGATGTAAGTCTTGGATTTGATAATACAACTCTTCCTCATGTATTACAAAGAACCGGACTTAACACATTTACGTTCGGCCCAGAAACATATACAAATCGTGGAGCTGGTGATTCATTTAGTAATCCTAAGCCATCTTTTGCTAACCAAAAAATTTCACACATGTTTTATGCTAGCAATAGACTTGGTTTTCTATCAGAGGATTCAGTTAGCCTTAGTGTGACAAATGACTTCTTTAATTTTTTCGCGACATCTGCACAAATACAAATAGAAACTGATCCGGTTGATCTAAAAGCTGGTGACATACAACCCGTCACTTTGACCTCTGCAGTTCCTGTCAATCAAGGTGTACTGTTGTTTGGTGAAAACCAACAGTTTATGCTTTTTAGTGATACTGGTGTTATTAGCCCAAACACTTCAGTTATTAAGAATCTTTCTAACTACGAAGTTACTGACACTGTAGTTCCAGTTGCAACTGGTACAAACGTGACGTTTGTCAACAAGACTGCTGGTTATATGCGTGTTGTGCAAATGTACACGCAAGGCAGTGGTGACAATCCGCAATTTATTGACATTGGTAAGGAGGCTACGCAATACATACCAGACACTGTTCAACGCATCGTCTCTAATTCTCAAAACTTTTTTATTGCATTGTACGGTCAGTCTTCACCTACTTTGTATTTTAATAAAAACTATATTGAAGGAAACCAATCTCTTGTCCGTGGTTGGTACAGTTGGAAGCTACCTGGCGACATACAGTTTGTCACTACTAACAATGACAAGATGTACGCTGTTGTTAATACGACAGGTGGATCAAAGGTTGCATTGTTGTCTTTAAATCTAAACACACTTCCAACAGAAACACAGATAAACTCTGGTTCAATTATTACCTCAAACCCGTCCTTTGACTTTATTTCTACCCCTGACCCAGTGGTAACAAATATACACTCTAGAACAGGTGTTCAGTATATCAATGGTGAAACTAGGATATACACTAAATTTGAATTATCAAGTAGCTTAAAGCCTATTTGTGTCCAAGATGTATCAAGTAATTCGTCTACCTTTTCTGGCTTGTACAAGGCTGATACTGCTGTCACAACAGGGACAGATGGTTTAGGTACTTACTTTGCAATTCCTGGTGAGGATTTATCCGATCTGGTTTGGCTTGTTGGTTACAAACTAGAAATGAGTGTTAAGTTCCCAAGATTGTATTACAGGACTGGTCAATTTGTAGATAACAGTTCTTATACAAATATACATAGAGTCAAATTTTCTATGGGTTTATCTGGTCAATGTTCTTTTGATGTCACTGCTTTTGGAGGTACATCTAGTTATGAAATAGCAACTGCAAGGTCAGATAATTATTTGTATGATAACTTGCCAGTTGATGACAGAAATATATTTACTGTACCTATTATGCAAAGAAATACAAACGTTGACTTAACATTAAAGAGCGATAATCCATATATTGTTTCTTTAAACTCACTTCAATGGGAAGGCAATTATTCACCAAGATTTTATAGGCGAAACTAATTATGAAAATAATTGACAGAGGCTCATCTTTCCAGAACAGAGGTGGTTTCTCTACTATGGGGCCTACATTAGTTAGTCCTGATAGACCTGTTCGACCGACTGAACCTCAAAAAAGATCTTCTAGTGCACAGAAATCTAATAATAACCAAGGTGGTAATCAAAGAAACAACAAAAATAAGACACCTAAAAAGATTACTGCAGTAAAGGAAAATAAAGGCAAAATTGACGTAAATTATCAGAAGGGTGGTGGTTCTCTTAAAAACGTAAAGGCATATACAGATCTTTCCAACATCATGCAAACCCAGTTTGCCATGGATGAAACTGCGAGAGATTTTGAGGCTCAATATCAAACAGCTGCAATTCAAAGAGCATCAGCGCGTCAAAATTTCATCAATCAGATGAAGTTGCGTGATATGGGTATGGAAGCTCAGTTGCAAGCTTTTCAAGCAAATCAACAGCAAGTTAGAGACCAACTGAAATTTAATGTTGGAGCTGCTAAACGTGCAGTAAGAGATACTGATCAAATCCTTTCTGATCGTGTTACTGGTATTGGTTTTGAGCAAGAACGTTTAAATATTAATCGTCAAGATACAACCAACCAACTTGCTATCCAGAAAAGGCAAAATAATATACAGGCTGCGGATAGGATACAACGTGCTGAAAATGAATATGAAGCACAAAAAGATGCAGCTGCATTTTCTAAACGTCAGCAAGAATTACAGTTACTAGCAGACAAGGGCAAAGCTGCAGTTCGAGGTAGGCGCGGTGTGTCTGCTCAACGAGTTCAACGCACTGCTGCTGCAATTACAGGTTTCAATATCTCTAAGCTTAATAATGATCTATTGAACTATTCTGCAACTAGAGATACATCCGTAAAAGCTGCCAAGCAACAGCAGAAACTAACTGAGGCTCAGGTTGCTTTGCAATATGATGTTCTTGAAAAACGTCAGAATTTGTCTAAACGTGAGTTAGGTGAAAAGCTTTTGAGTGCTAATTACGCTTATGAACAAAGTCGAGAAGATATATTTCTAGATAAATTTAAAGCAGACTCCACGGCATATGCACAATTGATGTCCTTCCCACAATTTGCAGATGCACCTAAAGAACCTTTTGTAATTCCGAATCCTAAATTTGTATCACCACCTATGCCTATCGAAGTCCCTAAAGGCCAGGCACCAAAGCAACCACCTCAAAAGAGTGGATTGAGTAGAGCACTGATGATTGCTGGTGCTGTTGTCGGCGCAGCTACTGCTCCATTAACAGCAGGAGTCAGTCTCAACATGGTTGGTGCTATGGCACCTGTTGCTACAGCAGCTGGCGGTGGCCTTTTGAGTGGTCTTGGAGGCTTTTTTGAATAACCTATTGTAAATAAACTATGTCATTCAGCTCGTTTGTAAGACAAAGACAATTTAATCCAGCGCAAGCTACTAGTAAAGCTAACAAGATTCTGCAAGATAGCCAAAAGCTAGTCGATCAGATGCGGGCTGTAAATGATTTTGAACTTAAAGCCCAAGCTAATCTTGTTACCAACTTAAGGCAATATCGTCAAGACGAATCACGACGGAATACTAGAGATAATGACTTAATTGTTCAAGGCTTGAGGCAACGTGCTGCTTATGAGCAACGTCAAGCCCAAACACAGGCTCAAGATAAAGCACAACAAATCCAAGCTAACGAAGCTAAATTAGATCAACAGATTAAAGTTTTTGGTGAGTTATCACAAGGAGTTGGTAAAGCATTTGAAGGTGAAATCAACAGGGCTAAAGCCGAGGTTGATGAAGTTGTTAGTAATACTGTCAACTTAGGTTATGTTCTAGATCCACAAACTCATGAAGGGGATTTTCTTGGTGTTGATGGTAAGTTAAATGTTCAAAAAGATCAGATGTTACTGGAGACAGCACAAAAAGCTGCTGCTGGAAAAGGACAGTTATTTGGTCTTATCGACATTGTAAGTGATTCTTACGTTAAAACACAGACGGCAAAGCAATTTGCCGTAAGGACTGCAAATGAAATATCTGGCAGTAATTTAGTTAAAGATCAAATAATTAATAACCCTGATAGAGTAGTCTCTATTGTTACGACAGATGGTGAAGAGCAGCAAATTAGATTAGGCGACTTACGAACTAATCCTGATCTAACTAACGAAACATTCAACCTTGTTTATAAAACCCTTGGCTTTGAATTATTCAAAGAAAGGTTGCAAGCTGCCGGTTTGTATGATGGCATAGATGGAGCACTGTTTGGCGAAAGTTTTAAAGCTCTTAATGCTTACGCAAATACTGAGACGCAAAAATTTGATAGATTTAAAGATAGAAAAAGGACTGAATTAAAAATAGATAGTTTTGTCGAACAAGTTAAATTATCAACAACTGATGATGAAGCTACTCGGGCAATGATTGAGTTATTGAACTACTCATCTATTGATCCTAATTTTAGTACTGCAGAAGCCTTTGTAGAGATTCAAAAATTAGTAGAAGATATGCCAAATCCCGTTGGCGCTGTAGAACAATTAATTGACAGGATTGATGAAGTTAGACCTTTTGAAAATACAGTATATGCAAAACAATTGCGCAATGCCGCTTATACAAAGGCAAGAGCTAACTTAGATACACAAAATGAAGCGAACAAACAAGATGCAAATGAGATTTATAATAAAACTATATTGCCAGCAATTTTAATAGATGATCGGTATGACCCTGCTGAAAGAAAAATAGTCCTTGATGCTCTCAAAGAAAAAGTGGCCTCTAAAGAGATCACTCAGGATGTTTTTTACGAAATTAAGCGTATCGACGATGAAGCATATGAGGAGTATAACGTTAATGAGCAGAATATAGATTACCAAATTTATATGATCAATACTGGTCAAGCAACCTTGGCTGATGCTGAAACTGCTTTTAGAAATGGTGATCTTTCTAAACAAGAATTTGATGAAATTAAAGATGAAGTAGAAGTTTTAAGCAAAGCAGTAAATACAGGGGATTTACAGGGTTGGACAAGATCTGACGTTAAAAATATCTTTTACAAAAATCTTGCGAATAGGCTAGGTGGATTACTCACGGATGGAAAGGTCTCTGAATCAGCTGACATTGTTGCACTGCGATCAGTCGAAGAATATGAGAGATTATTCCGTCAATATTCTCTTTCAATGGATCCCGTTGGAGCAGCTCAAAAAGCTTTTACAGAAGTTCAAAAAGCTATTTCTGATGGGACAAAAGGGAGTATCTACGAAATCAATGTTCACCCTGATGCTGGAAATGGTGCAATACCAGAGGGAGCACTTGTATACGGCAACGTTCTAGTTGGTGGTGGTGGTTCTCGCCCAGTGAGAATGCCTGCAGCACCAAGAATGTCAATTACAGCAGCTGCTGAGATGGCGAGACAAAGGAATAGTTCTTATCTCCAGCCAGCGAATGTTGAGTATGACTTAATGATAGAAACATATGCACAACAAATTAGAAATGGTGACCCAATAGTTTTATCTGCACGTGATCAGGCAATTATCACAGCAGCTAATATGTCTGCTAAAGAATATATAACAGAACGATTTGCGATCAATAATATTGATATTATAGTTCCTGATGGCTCTAAAGATTTACTTCATCAAAAGGTACAAGAATACCCTGAGCTTATTGAGGTTTTAAAACAACCAGTTTCTTTGTTGCGTACAAGTGCTGTTATTGATCAATTTGAAGATCTTGCACCTGCTGAGCTAGGTACGGGACAAACAGCTTTTAATAATGCACTAAGTCTTGCTCAAAAATTAGGTTCAGCGGCTCCTGAAATTGTTGCAGCAAGATTTATGATATACACTAATGGTAATACTAATCCTGAGAGACTCTTTAATGAGTATTCCGCAGGTACTACACCAGCTCAGGTAATAAAAAGATTGAATGACGATTTATTTGATATTCCGGCTGCACGAGATTTCACTCCAGAAACTCCTTTAAGTGAAATGATCGAAGTTTTTGGCGATAAGAAAGACTTGAAGGAAGAGCTTTCTCGATGGGGTGTAACTGGTCGTATGCCGCGTGCTGGCATGACTACTACTACTTCACGTGCAGGAAATTCTGGCAGGTTAAATAGTACAGCTTTGGCTACAGATATTGCACGCGGAACATCACGTACAAATTTGATTCCTATGATCCAAAAGGCTGCTATGCGCCACAATATCCCTGCACCTATTCTTGCTGGTCTACTTATGACTGAATCTTCTTTTAGTGAAATAGTGATGACTGGTGAAAAACAAAGTGATCAGAATGCAATTGGTGCTGGTCAATTTTTAATAGATACAGCAAGAGAGCATGGTGTAAATCCATACGATATTCCATCTAGTATTAATGGAGCAGCAAAATATTTAAGGTATCTCGTCAATTATTTTGATGGAGATATGCGACTTGCTTTGTTAGCATACAACGGTGGCATGGGCAATACTGAACGCTTTGGAGGGCCTATACCTAATGATGACGAAAATAATAATTACGTTCCAACTGTAATGGGTTATGCCCGAAAATATGGTTACCGATAATGAATGATTACGATCAATTAACCGAATATTTTAGCAAAAAAAATGAAACCGATCTTTCAACAAGGGACTGGGATTCTCCTATTCCTTTTAAATTAAAAAAAGGCTCACGTATTGTTGCAAGATACGCCGGTAGATATGTCGTACAACTCGCTGATGGAAGCCACTACATAGCATAAAAAATGACATTTAGTATGTACCCAGAGCGGCGAAGACCGTTCTCTAAGGGTGAATATCTTGGCCCTAAATCGTTGGGGTCAGAAAGAACCCCAATTACTGACACTGATTACGATGAATTAAGGGAGGAAGCGTTCCGAAAAGCTGAAGATTTGGACGCAGAAAGAGTCCAGGAAATGCTGGATGAACGATTAGAACAACAGCCAGAAGAAGAAGAAGAAATTCAAGAAACTAGTCAAGAGGAAGCTAAAGAATATGATCCTCAGGCAGTTGAGGATGATTTAAGTCGTTTTCGTAATGATGGTTTTGTTTCTGGTCGATTCTCACCAGGAACTGCTGCTGATCATAAGGCTATGGAAATCCTAGCGCCTCTTGTGTTGGCAGCAACTGGTAAGCCACTAGTTGATCTAGGTATGGACCTAGTTGGTAAACTAGGAGGAGAATCTCTTAATAAAGCTTGGGATAGTGGAGCTAAGTTTGAAAACCCTACTTCACAACTTACTTACGAAGTGGCTGGAGTTATTGTCCCTACTGCTGTGGCTTCTATGTATTTAGGTCCAAGAGGTGGTGAAGCAGCTTTTAGACTTTCAGGTGGATCTTTTGTTGCACGTTCTTTAGGTAAGATTTTCACAACCGCTGGAGTTGATGTTGCGGTAACAGGAATTAGTGACTACACAGATCGTGATGAAGGCATGGTTAATGCCATAGATGATCTTTTGGATTATATGGGTAATCCATATGGCATGAATATTCCTGAGGCTGCCAAAATACATGATGATATGTCGCCTGAAACCAGAAGGTACAGGTTGATGTTTGAAGCTGCTGGTTTGTCTCTTGTAGGAGATGGCCTTGGCTATTTGTTGAGCAGAGGTAAGAATACTCTTGGTTGGTTTGAAGCTATGGATGACAAAGCCAAAGCTTTTAAAGCAGAAGAAGAACTTATTAATCCTGACCCATACAGCGTTGCTGCAACACAGCAACTTGACGAAGACATTGTTATGTCAATGTCTATGCCACGTGGACAAGGTGGTTCTACTTCGCTGGGCCTAGAAGATTTCCAACGTCGCAGTGACGAAATCACACAGCAAATGCAGACCAACCTCGGACCTGCACGTGGTGGTGGCGGTATGGACCTGGAAGGACCGCGTACCATTGCACCAAATTCTAATATTTTGGCGCAACAAGAGGGTGTTAAATTTAGATCTATTGAAGAACTACGTGCTGAAAAGGAAGCTATTTTCTTTGAAGCAACAGGCAAAGGTTTTTCACGTGCTTCTGGTGATCCACTTGAAAGTTATGTAGCAAGGCAGTCTGCTAGTCGAGATTGGCAAGTAGATGAGATGGCAGGTCGTTCTATTCAAAATGATCCTACATTAAGTGTATACAATCCTGATGTTCAAGCTAATTTAGCTGATCCAACATCTAACTTCAAACATAGTATTCCTAATGCTGCAGTAGCTCGAAATGCAGCTGATATTGCAGCTATGGAGCAGGGTGTTGCTAAAGGAATACCTACCCCTGTTGTTACTGCTCCAATGTTGGACGAGGGTATTCGCCCCGGTGGTCCTGGTGCTAGAAAAGTAATTCTAGATATTGCTCAAGAAAAGTCCCAGTCTGGTCGATATAACTCTGTAGTTAATGGTGCTCGACTTTCATTTCAAGAAACAGAAGAAGCTCCTTTCTCAGTTCTAACAAAGATAATTGAGGCTGATAGTGTTGACGAGGTAAAAAGTTTTTTTGTCAACAGAAAAGATATGAAGACTTTTTCCAGCGGCTTTAAGGCTAATTATATGACTGATCCTGATGCTGGAGAAGCAGCAATTGCTTTGCAGGTTCTTACTCATATGTACTTAGGTGAGGACGTTGCAAAGACATCTGCCAGAGTTATGAAGACTTTAGGTCATGAGGTTGCTGGGTTGTCAGAGACTATGCATAGATTTAAAGGTGCGGTTGACGAAGATAAAATTTCTGAGGTAATACATGACAAGCTTGCATTTTTGTTCGAAGAATATGGTATCAACAAATATATTGCTGGTTGGAGTCTAGCTAATAAAAATTGGTGGAGACGACTATTAAAAGGTGATGTAGGAGTTAAGACACCTGAAGAAATAACATACGAACTAAAAAATGGAATTTTAAAAGCTGAGCAACAAGCACGTGCTGTATCCGAACAGATTAAGAATTTGCGTAAAAACGATCCAGAAGCTGCTAAAACACTTGCACTAGCTTTTAATCTAACAAATGGCGATGTTACAACTATTAGACAACTAAGAGAGTGGCAGGCAAGGCAAACAAGTCTAACTGGGATGATATTTTCTGGTAAGGATGGAATGAACCTGCAGGCACAAACATTAAAAGCAATTGTTTTTAATAATGTGCTTAGTGGTATGGCATCTATACGAGCTGGATTTGGTAATGCTGCGTCACTTGTTTTACAACCTATTGAGTATTTAAGTGCTTCTGCGGCTACAGCTTTGCGTGGTGACAACAAACCGCTAAGAGCTGGTTTATATGCATATAATTCTTTCTGGAGCACACAAGGTTCTGCTTTAAAAAATGCCTATTCTATGTATATGCAAGCTGCTAGAGATCCTCAATCAGTAATGAAATATATGCGTAAGGATTATGCATTTGGTGATGACAGACAGTTTGAGTTGCTAGAAGCTGCTGCTGATCTTTCTGAAAGAGAAGGGCGAATGGGTGAAGCATTTATTTCTAGATTTGTTATGTTCAATAGAAAAATGTCTATGAATCCTATTCTAAGGCATGGCTCAAACATGATGCTTGCTATTGATACTTACACAAATACTATGCTTGCAACAGCTCAAAGTAGATTTCGTGCTTTTGATGAAGTATTAGAATCGCAACAATTAGTAACTCCTGAAATTCTTGAGGTTGTTGCTAAAAAACATTACAACGATATTTTTGATGGTCGCGGTCTAATTAAAGATAGTTGGCTGAAGCATACGTCCGGTGAAGTTGCACTTAATGCTGATAACTTTATTGCTGATGGCATCACTGCAATGACGCAAAAAATGCCTGCACTTACTCCATTTTTTATGTTCCCCCGTACAAGCATAAATTGGATCCGTAGGTCTTTGACTTACATGCCTATTGTAGGTTTAATTGATAGTAGACAACGTAAACTTTTAAAAGCGCGTTTTACTAAAAGTGATGCTGATATTGCTGCTGCATTAGCTGAACATGGGATCGATATGGCTACTGAGCCACAATCGAGGATGATCTTTAAAAACCTCGTTGCGATGCAGGATGGTCGATATATGATGGGTTCCCTCACTGCAATGGGTTTAGCACATTATGCTCTTGCTGGTAACATAAGAGGTAACTATCCTCGTTCAAAGCAAGACCAAAGGTTTTGGCGTGAAAATGATATTCAACCACATATGATAAAAATTGGTAATGTTTGGATTTCCTATAAAGGTATTCCAATGTTAGATCCTATTTTATCTATTGTTGGTGATCTAGCCTATAATGCTAATGATATTAGTAAGAAGAACGTTGAAGATACCCTGGCTGATCTTGGTTGGATTTTTGCACAATCGTTTACTGCTAATTCACCGCTTCAAGGTATGAATGATCTTGTTGAGTTGGCAGGGGGTGATCGTGGTGCAGCTGTCCAAAGGTTTATTGCTAATCAAGTTAAAGGTTTTATACCTGCCTCTGCATTTATGGGTGTCGTAGCAAAACAAATTGACAGCACGTCAAAACAAGTATATGGCGATTTTAGAGGATACATTGCTAATTCTATCCCTGTATTAAACACAACTCTTCCAAAAAAAATTGATATTTGGACTGGAGGGGCTATCAATGATATTCAAAATCCGTTTTTGAGGATTGTGAATGGATTGAGCCCTGTAAAGATGAGTGGAACTTCTGAGCCTTGGAGGCAGTGGCTGCTTTCTTCTGGTTGGAATAAAAGCTATCAACTTAGGTATGCTGACGACAGTAGTTATGAGTATTCAGATGAAGAGGCTGAAATTATCCATGGAATTATGGGTGAGATGCAGTTGTGGAAAAAGATAGATAAACTTAGTAAAAACCCACGACACAATAAATTCCTGGATCAAATGCGGCAAGTAAGAAACGATGAATTTACAGCTGATCTAAAGTTCCAATATGAAAGATTATTTGGGGAATCGCCTACAAATCCTAAGTTAGTTGATTTGCCTGAACAAATAGGTCCAGTTTATTCTGAGTTAAATAGTATTTTGCGTACAGCACAGAGAGACGCAGAGAGGCTTGCAATATTGCAAGGATCTATACCATCGTCAACTATATTTGGCTCACGACTCGCTAAGAAATACCTTAAGTATGGCGATGTTCGCGGAGCCAGAGAGGCATCAACACGCGCAATTAGGAAAAAATACAACATAGAGTAATGGCAACTACTTCAAATCTTTTTAGTGGTAACGGCTCGACAACAGCTTTTACCATCACTTTTCCATATATTAATACAACTGACGTTAAAGCCAAAGTAGGTGGTAGTGCTGTCACTAATTTCTCTGTTAGTGGTCAGACCGTTACTTTTTCAAGTGCGCCTGTTTCTGGCTCTAGTAACGTTGAGATCTTTCGTGAGACTGACAACAATACTATTAGGGCAAGTTTTCAATCTGGTAGCTCTTTGCGTGCTGCTGATTTTAACGATAACTTTACCCAAGTATTGTATGTTTCGCAAGAATCAGACAATGATGCAACAGATGCCGTAACTTCAGCTGATGCTGCTGTTGCTACGGCTAATACTGCCTCTACAAACGCTACAAATGCGGTCAATACAGCTAACACAGCGTCTACAAACGCTACGAATGCTGTTAATACTGCAAACACTGCTAATTCAACTGCAAATACAGCATCAACTAACGCATCGACAGCTCTCAGCACTGCTAATACAGCGTCAACTAACGCATCGACAGCTCTCAGCACTGCCAATACAGCTAGTACTAACGCTACAAACGCTGTCAGTACAGCAAACACTGCTAATTCGACAGCTAATACAGCGTCAACTAATGCATCTAACGCTGTTACTACAGCTAATACAGCTAGTTCAACAGCAACTGCGGCACAAACTGCGGTTGCTAATGCTGTTCTCTATACACCAGTTGCAAACGTTGCAGCTATCCCTGGAAGCCCTTCAGATGGCGACTATGTAGAAGTGCTTGACTCCACAGGTATTGAAAGTTTCTCACCCCTTTCTGGCCTTCCTGGTGGCTTTGTA
>VMHT01037243.1_pt1 | contig 11779 bp, 11 predicted proteins | sample 4693611 | NCBI WGS metagenome assembly VMHT01 (sample SAMN12280063, study PRJNA550983) | marine metagenome | isolation source: seawater sampled from same location over 5 years 0.02-0.2 micron viral filtrate | place: USA: collected off the coast of southern California halfway between the port... ...
TTCCGAAGTGGAATTGCAGATGGACACGCTAGCTAAGTTGTTTGATGATTTGTTTTTTCCAGAGGGCATGCCTCAAAAATATAAAGATCAATTATTGCTCACAGGGCCCAAACCGGAGCATAGGGGTTTCAGCGGCCATGATGAAAACGATGACCTCATAAGCACCTTAGCTAATGCAATCGCTAGCAATCCAGACAATCCAGATGCGCAAGCACTACAAAGAGAAATTGAAAGAGTTTTAACAGCCGCCAACGCTGAGTTAACTCTAGAATTATCTAATTTTGGCAGAACAAAACCTCACGACAAAGGGATGATTAATCTTGTATTAAATTCTGTAGGTTCAAGCGTTGCGGGGCAATTGGCGGACCTAAAACAACAGTTTGGCGTTTTGGACTATGATGAAAATCCGGATTACGTACGACACCAGCTACCGGAGTTATCTCCTGATATGCTGGACCGTGGACAAGAAATGTTTAAGGAAACCGCTCAAAGAGTGGAAGAAGGAAAAAATTTGCGGATTCGCGTTCATGAAGAAATTAATAAACTTTTAATGGAAAATGGCGTAATGACAACGGATCGCGCAGGTAACACTATCGTCGACAACGACGACCCGCGCGAGAAGCCATACGCGTCATCCTGGAAAAGATCAGTTGGAGACCCTCTTTACGGTGGTGGCCAAGAAGAGTCTTATATCGATAACCAAGGCAACGTCATTGGAATGTCGCGCCCATCAAATGCCGACGAGATTTACGCCGCATCTTTAGGGTCAGTCACACCAGCACAACTGCAAACAGCTGAAGACGCGCGCTATGATCGAGCCCTTGGTCAATTTCGCCGTGAGGGCGCGCCCCTGGACCGTATGGCGTCATATCCGGAACCCGATGTTGTTGGATATACACCTGTATACCCAGCCTATGAAGAAGAAATGTCAGATGGTATACCACGCACAGAACAAGAACAAGCGCACCTTCAAAGTTTGGTTAGAGAAGAAATAGCGCGCCTGATGGAACAGACCGAAATAGATCGAGGTCTCGCCACCGGTGGCAGCCTGCAGCGCCAACGCAAAAGGGAAGAAGAGGCCGCGGCTAAACAAAAACAAGCACAAGCTCCAGAAGACACAGAAGAGGACGTAGAAGAGCTTGAACCAGAAGTAGATGTAGATGTTGATGAACCAGAAGAAGAGGAAATAGAAGAGCTTGAACCAGAAGTAGATGTAGATGTTGATGAACCGCCTGCGGTGCACCCCGACTATCCCGCTCACGGGCCGGACACCACGGTCCTCCGGCCCGGCCATCCCGTGTCTGTCGGCGGCAAAAAGATGACCGCTGCAGAGGCAAGAAAACTAATTACATCGAAATATGACAAAGCCAGCGCGGACAAATACAACAGGCGCCATGGCACAAAGTTATCTTCAGATGATATACGAACATATCAATTGCAAGCCGGACTTGTGCCTGATGGAAAACTTGGGCCCCGAACCTTGAGAGACATCAAGCGTCGAGCTGACTTGGGCGGTGATAAGTCCCGTTCCGGGTTGCATGCACGGCTTAAGAAGGTCGCGGACAGCATTCACGGCATGGTTGGTGTTGGCGCTAAAGGATCGGCCAAGGCCACACCAGCCGGTGGTGCACCACCGAAGTATGGGAAGACAACGCCGGGCCCAGAACAGGCGCCGACACCGGGTAAAAAAGTTTATCCGCCGGACGACAAAAAAGGTCAAATACGGCAAACACTCCCTGAAATTGAAAGAATTCTTAAATATCCGGATGCATATGCAGCTGCGCACAAAGCTTTAAAAAAGCAGATAGAGGACTTGGGTATGTCTTTTCCTCCGAGTAAAGCCGACATGGAACGAATCCGCGGCATGGCCACTCAACCAGAAATAGCTCCAGACAAGCCATTTAGTTGGGACGACTTGCAGACGCCGGTCCAAGAAAGTATGTGGGCCAGCAACGAAAAAGACCAACAGCTATTTGAAGGTTGGCGAAGATTTCTTAACAAGGAAAAAGTTTAACATGAAATTAACTGAATCGTATATAAAACAATTAATTAACGAAGAGATGAATACAATATTGTCGGAAGCCACACCACAGTCTTTCCGCCCCGGCGCACAGGGGAGGCAGGCACAGAAACAAGCCGCACGTGCAGAAAAAGACTTCTGGGCTCAAGACGCACGCGAGGAAAAAGACTTCTGGGCTCAAGACGCAACTCAACAGAAGGCTGATCAAGACGCCGAAAAAGACTTCTGGGCATCCATCCCGGCCGGATCGGATACTCAGGGCAAAAAATATAATTACGAACATAGTTGGAACGAAGACAAACCATGGAAAGAAACCAAACAGAACTGGAACAAAGAATGGCCGTTAGAACAAGGATCACCACTCATGGCCAACCTGCAGGGTGCTCAAAAACATATGGGCGGCAAAGGAATGAACAAACAGCAGATGCAGGATTTTGTGAGCAGTTTTATGAATGCTCCACAGGGCCAATCTGGCCATGGCATTGACCCCGGGGCGAAACACCCTATTTGGAGCGGGGACGCCGGACAACAGTGGCCTGGACAACATGCTGGATATCCTGCGCAGCAGGGCCCCACTTCAGAAATTGATAAAATTAATCAGGCTGAATCCGAAGCTGCATATGCTAGCACAAAAACCGATCAGCCCGGAAACCTCGCCAGGGGACATGAACAAAAAGACACTGCAGGCGCTTTTGAATTACCCGGCTTGGGAGGCGGCCAACAAGGCGGAATGAACCTAGGTGGACTTGGCGCCCTCGGTGCGCTAGCTAACTACAAATTCCCCGGCGCCGAGAAAATGCCTTGGGAAATCAACCCCGAAATTATGCGCGCCTTATTTCCCACGGGGCTGCCAAATCCCTTTCTTAATGAAAACCAGCGCGTAATTAACAGCGCTGCCGCTAATATAGGAAAAAGAGTAAAAGGTGTAGCAAAAAGTTTAGGCGCCACGCTTGGCTTAAAAGAAGAAACAGCCATGCGTGTTGTGCAAAAAGAACTTAGATATTTGATAGAGCGTGGTCGATTAGATATAGTCGACGTGCTTTTAAAAGAAATTTAGGAATTGCTTTGAAGTGAAATATTTATTGGAGTCTCAACTTAAACAACTTGTTAATGAAGAAATAGAAGATCTGCTAAGTAGAGACTAGTTAAGAAGCATTAAAAATGCACATCATTTTTTTACCACCACACAAACAAAAAAAATTCGGATTTCAATATTTTATCTTATTATTCTCACACAAGGAATAATGAAAACAGGGAACTATTTATTATATGCACGTAAATAAATCATTTCTAAATCAAATTATACAAGAAGAATATGAAAACATGCTGCAAGAAATTGAAGTCAGCGCTGATGCAGACAAAGGCACAGTTACAGTGGGCGACAAAGGTCAAGTAAAAGGTGGCAAGGCCAGTGGCTCTATCACTACGGGGGAAGGTGGTACCGGTGCTAAAGGAGCTTATACAAAAGGTGGCACGTCTGTAAGCGGCCAAGCGGGTCGCGGAGACACACATGTAAAAGGGTCTTTGCAAAAAGGCGGTACAGCTGCAAGTGGGCAGGTTGGTGGTAAAGCCGGAACGCAGGCCCAAATAACACAACAAGTGGCGCCTGGTACCAAAGTTCAAGCTCAAGCCGGTGGTGGCGACACAAAAATTGCTGCTAGCCACAGAGGATCTACAAAGGGCGGTACACAATATGGCGTCAGTGGTCAAGTCGGCGGCCAAGAAGGTACCCATGTAAAAGGCGACATTTCAGGCAAAAGAGGATCCGGCCAAGCCAAACTATCAGGAAAAGGTTTGCAAGCTAGTGGTAGAGTAAAAACTGGAAAAGATTCTGAAGTTCGTGGAAGTGTTGATACCGACAGGAGAGCAGCCAGCGTTGGGGGCACCAAAACATTTAAACACAAAGGTGGAGGCAAAACTACTGTTACTGGCGATGTTGGTACGGAAGGCGCCGCTGGTGGTGTTGAGCACACAACAAAGGGAGGCACCACAGTCGGCGCCAAAGGCAAATTGCCGCCTTCAGTATTAATGCGACGTCAAGGAGATCCGCAAGCTCAAATCTATGCTAAACATGGCGGCGTCGGCGGCCGGATGGGCTATGGGCGCGGCACTGGTGTTTCCGCAGGTGCACATGCGCAGGTTGCACCAGGGCTTCAGGCACAGATAGATTATGATCAACGAGGAGAAGGCGCTGGCTCAAAGGGTAGAATTGGCGGGAGACTTCAACATAAATCTGGCCTATACGCGCAAGGCTCAACTGGTCTGGGCAAAGGAGGTGATACGCGGGCAACAGTTGGAGGACGATGGAGCTTCGAAGAAAGCATTGTTAGAGAAGAACACGATAAATTATTAATGGAAGTTATATACAATCAATATCTTGAAGGCATTTTCGAACAAACTGAAAAGAAGGCCGAAACACCACCAACAAAACCAGCAGCAGGTGGAACCGGTCTTAGCGATCTGGCTGGAGCGCTCAAAAAAGGAGTTAGCGATGTAGTAGGTGGCGCAAAAGCAATCGGCACACATGTTGCTAAAGGCATCACTGATCCAAAATATGCCGCTACTGCAAAAAGAAAAGAAGCTACATCCGGCGTCGAGCAATCTGATTGGTCCACCTCGACCGGTCGAGTCAAAGGAAATCCCATGGCTTCCGGGCGCGGCTTAGGTCCCAGCATGAAAGATATAGAAGGTCAGATCGCGACCGAAAAAGCAGCAGGCCTTCCAGACCCCGAACCTATGCCAGCCGCTAGCACAGGCGCAGAAGACACTGAGGCAGAAATTGCAAAACACAATATAAGATCTGCCGCAGAAGCTGGTGGAGCGCCCCCGGGAGAAGCCATGGCACAAGCACCCGCGGGCAAAAGCGATGTTGACGTCGCAGCCAAAGAATTATCTGGCCAAGGTCGTGAACCTTGGGGCACCGCTGCATCAGATTTACAAACAAAAGAGCCGGAAGCACCCAAAGAGAAAAAAAGCTACGGCCAGGGAAGACGCGATATTAACGCAGCCTACAAAGCAGGCAAAATTGATAAATCTGAGTGGAGAAAGCAGCGCAGAGCACACGCTAAAACAAAACCAGCGCGTTCGGGTGGCGGCGGAAAAAGATCTCGACAACCTCGCCGGGGTAGAGCAGGAAAAGTACTCCGACGAACTACAAGGCGCCCAAGAAGAAGAAGAATAAGAGAAAACGTTGAATTACAAGAAAATCAAATGCTCTTAAGTAATACCCCATCGACAACAAAAGAAAAAGATCCGTCATTCACCAGCTACCCTGATCAAAAAAATATTTTTGATAATTGGCGCGATTTCATAGGTGAACAAGAATAAAAATATAGATGTTGGCGACTTAGTTCAATTTGATATATCACATGCAATTGGTATTGTAACTGATAGTAAATTAGCCGACGCTTTTGATCCTTCCGAAAAAATAAATGATATAAAAGTATTGTGGGTAGATGGAGAGCACTTCTGGTGTTTAGACTTTACGTTAATATTGTTGTCAAAAAAATGAATGTTACTATATATCTATACTAATTATGGAGAGTGTTTTATTTTTAAAAACAAGGAATTATAAAGCCATGAGACAATTTAATTTTTTACTACTTTTCATTGCATTATTTTTAACATCCAGTGCCTATGCCAAAGTCACCTATAAAGAAAAAAAGTTTGAAGATGCACATTTAAACACAGTTAAGGGATTTTTATATGAACTAACACACCATGGAAATGCACAAAATTTGCCAAACATTAAAGTATTTTTGCCCAAAGTTACGCGTGCTATCGTCTGGCTAACAAAGGTACACAATGATCCTAAAACTTTTAAATTAGAAAGCTTTAAGACTGAAGAAGCGCAGATCATGAAAGAAGCCATTATTAATATTAGCGATATCGCTTCTGGAAAATATCCTGATTTTCCCATCGAACAAGCTCTGGCCAGATGGTATGAATTGGGCGCCCAAGTTGTTATAGAATATAAAGAAAAAAGTGTCAACAACCCACTAACAGGAAAGGTTGAAAAACAAGTTAATTGGAAATTTGACCTTTTAAGTAAAAAAAACAAAACAAAAAATTTAATATTCATACATGAAACACCCAACCCAGTTACTCTTTTAATATTTTAAATTTATTTTTTAATTTGATATAATTATATATCACACAAAGGAGTGAATATGGATAATCCTAATCAACAGCAAATTAAAATTGATCTAAAAGACGCAGAAGACACTAAATGTGATAAATGTGAAAATGTGTATTTTGTACCAGCATTTATGATTAAAAGAGTTTCTCCGCTAGTATCACCAACTGGACAAGAAATGTTGGCACCCATGCAACTTTTTCAATGTTCTTCTTGCGGCCACGTTAACGATAAGTTTATTGAGTAATTTATTTCATAGTTATCTATGGAATGCAAATTGGATCTTATATTCGTCATTTTCTGTATCGGCATAAAGGCGAAAGAATCTATCGATATGGTATTATAATTAATATAATAAATCATCCTCCGCCAACACTAGCAGCTGTTTTTTGGCAACCATCGCGCAACTATATATGGAAGTCTGCTAGCCCTTATTGTGAAAAAATAAAAATGCACAGACTTGAGCTAATTTCAGAACCTAGATAACTAATTACTTATCGAGGACTTAACATGATTTTAACAAAAGAGTGGAAACAATATTTAAAAGAGCTTCAAGATCCGGAAGCCATCGACACTTCAAGCTTCGAAGTACAAAACACACTAAATGAAGAATTGTGGAGCCCAGAAGGTAAATTAGACCAAGACGCTGGCGACCTTCTTTATGAAATAGCAAAACAATTTTATAACAGCCTAGGCCTTGAAGGGATTGATATTGTAGACGTACATTTTACTGGATCTCTTGCAAATTATACATGGTCAAAATATTCAGATATAGATTTACACATCCTCATAGATTATTCACTAATCGAAGAAGACCAAGAATTAATTAAAAATTATTTACGTAAAGCTGGCGCTCTTTGGAATAAAACTCACGGTATTCATATAAAGGGCTTTGAGGTAGAAATTTACGCACAAGACTCAAATGAAGCACATTTTTCTGGAGGGGTCTATTCTGTGCAAAACGATGAGTGGGTCAAAAAACCATCAAGAGAAGATCCTCAAATCGATTATGAAAACGTTAAAAGAAAAGCTGTTAATTTAATGGAAGACGTCGATGAAGTATCAGAACTTTTTAAAAGTAAAGAGTATGATAGCGCTCTTACAGAAGCTGAAAGAGTCAGACAAAAAATAAGAAAATTTAGACAAGCAGGTTTAGAAAGAGGAGGTGTCTTTTCAGTGGAAAATTTAGCCTTTAAAGTTCTGCGCCGTAATGGATATTTAGAAACACTTTCAAGCCTTCGAATAATGGCTTATGATAAATCAATGTCATTAAATCACGAATAGGTATAAAACATTATGAAATTAAACAAATTACGACTTAAGCAAATAATTCAAGAAGAGGTGGAATTAATTTTAGAAGCTGTGTCTCTCTCGACAAGAAGCTTTGAGCCAGAAGAATATATATCCACATCTTCTCCAGATCCAGATCCCTATAGTACAATAGATTATAGTAAATTTAATTTTAAAGATGTTCCCACTAGTACAACAGCAACAGGTGTTTCTAGTCCAGTACCAGCTACAAGTCCATTGCAAAAAGATACAGCTGCAGGTATAGAAGATGAACAATTTAAAGAAGAAGATGCAGAAGATATAGAAGATGAACAATTTAAAGAAGAAGATGCAGAAGATATAGAAGATGTTGATGTAGATGAACCCATTATAGATGAACCCATCGCAGGTGTGTCGCACGGCGTGGCCCCAACAATAAAACCAGAAAAACAAAAAACAAAACCAGAAAAACAAAAAACCAAGTGGGTGCAAGTCGCCTCATCGGATAAAGTTATTGTAAGAAATCCAAAAAGAGCATATAGTACCCAGACCATGGCCGACTATATAGGCGGGCTGTCTAATGTTAGTGGTGGCAATTGGTATGTTGGTGATTTGTCAAAAAAAGGAGGCGGAAAGCTTCATGGCCACGCCTCTCATCAATCTGGTATTGATGCGGACATTAGTCTTCCCACGGTTGATGGTGGTATGTCAATTAGAGAAAAAGAAAATGGCAAATGGGGATTTAAGAATATTAAAGCCAAACAACTTGACTTAGATAGGACATTGACATTTTTGGTGCACGCAGCCCCAAAAGCTAAATATGTTTTTATGGATAAAAGCTTTCATAAACCACTAAAAGTGCGCGCAAAAGAAATGGTCAATCAAGGTACAATGACACAAGAAACATATGAAAAATTATTTGGTCGTAAATGGGGTAAAGGTATAGTAAGACACGAACCACATCATAAAAACCACTTTCATGTAAGACTTAGTGGTTCAGGAATTAAAGACCGGCGCGGCACAGGAAAAGTTCGTGTAGCATCTCGCTAATTAGGAGGTTGTGTATGTGTTTAATATGTATTGAATATCAGAAGGGAAAATTAAAAATTAATGAAGCTTTTTCTAATTTAGAAGAAATGCGCGGTGGGCTTGATAAAAATCATGCTCAATATGTAGAAGATATGTTAGTGGACGATATGTGGGAAAGTTTAGGTACTTTTAACTGTGAAACACACAATAGTGATTAAAGGAAGGTGAAGATGAATCAATTTATTAACGAAGAAGAAGATCTAGAAGAAGCTGGCCTGCCTGTTACTCCTGTTGCCGGTAGTACTAGTTTAAATATGAATAAGAAAGAAGCTGAAGATGAAGATGAAGACACAAACGAACAAGTTGAAAATCTATATAATGAATTAAGTGAAAGAACAATCTATGACGATTGGTGGAGAGAATTTTCGAAATGAAACTATTATTTGAAAACTGGCGAAGATTTATTAAAGAAGATGTTGTCGATTTAGCTTCGCGTCGGCCAAGCGGTGAAAAAGAGTTTGTTTTTAGCGCAGAGGAACTTAACCAACTTAACAATACAATTGCCAACGTCATCAATGCTGCAAAACAAGCACTTGGGGCCGATGGTGAAGCTCCCCACTTTTCTCCTGAATCTTTGGAACAAGTTGAGTTAGCAGAGCCAATGAAGATGGTCGCAGAACAAACCGATGAAGAGCTTGGCCTAACACCTTTTCAAGCATCACAAGCTAGTCCAGAACAAATGGATCTTAGAAAACAATATTACGGCCCAGAAGGCGAGCTAACTCAACGTGGACCAAAAGCTGTTAGAGGGTTGGAAAAAGGCCTAGGCCAAATGTCTGCTGAAGAATTTGAAGAAGCTGGTTATGTTATAAAAGTTCCCCAAAATGTTTTAGCAGATTTTCGCACATTAGTAGAAAGCACAAAAGAAACCGAAGGCCTATATGAGGAAGCTAAAGATTGGTACCACAACATACGCGAGCTTCTCGACAGAGCCACAGAGAGCGACCGTGACAGCACTTTACTAGGTCTTTTGATTGCTACCTACTCTCCACGTGCTAAGTTCGCTCTAAACCTCGCTGAAGCCGTTTTTATGTATAAAGCTGTACAAGGGGATGCTCAAAAAAATCCTGACCGCCTTAGACAATATCTTGAAACGTTTCCGGGCGCAGAGAAAAGACAAGCTGGAGACCTTAGAGGATTTACGAGTGCGCATAAAGTTCCAAACTTTGCTCTTAACTTGATAGCTCCCAATTTGTCTGGAGAGAGAGATGAATCTGGGAACATCGTTTATAACGATCTTTATGAATGGAATTCAACAATTGACACATGGATGATTGATGCATTTTATCCTTCTCTCCGCAAAGCTTCTACAGCAAAAGAGTGGGAAGCAACCAAAGGAAAATTGATGTCTAATGTTGTATCTTATCGTTATATGACAAGGTTGGTTGCGCAAGAAGCTAGAAATTTAAATTTATTGCCACATGAATTACAAGCTTTAATTTGGGTTGCATCACAAATTCGCCAAACAGGTGAAGCTGGTTTGGGAGTAACAACACAATTTGCCTTTGATCAAATTAGAGAGGCAATTACAAACATTGTGGAGATTAATAATGATTTAGATTCGCTTAAGCAGCTAGAAGAAAAAAACTGGCTTGAAGCCATCATTGATACAATTGAGAACAAAGGCTTTGAAGAAGCTTCAAAATACACTTTGGGAATCAAAGATGAGAAAGGAAAAATAACCACACCAGGAATTAGAAGTATTACTGCAAGTGGGAAAAAGGGCGCCGCCTTTGGCTATTTCCCAAACCCAGAAAAAGTAGAAAAGCCAAAAGGACCGAAAGTCGCCAAGGGCCCGGCTAAAGAAAAAACAATGAAACCTCACGAAGATCCACAATTCAACGATCTTAATACATATTATGTGATGAACAGTGTTATACAAATGCCAACTGGTAAATTTAATAATTTATACGATTCAGTTACCTTGTATCTAGATCCTGAATTTTCTACCGACAAGGCAGTTAAGCACATTTTAGGAAGGTTTGATCCCGAAGCCATGGCCACTAAAGAATATTTTAGAGAACACAAAATTAGATTGAGGATTAAAAGACATGGACAGATTATTTAAAAATTGGAGAAACTTTATAGCTGCAGCAACAGTTGCAGGATCAACACAAGGAGCAATTGCAAAGCCCTGTCTATTAAGTGAAGCTAGGAAAAAATATTCTTATTCTTTTGGAGAGGTTGGTAAAGATTCGGTTTCTGGCCACAATCAAAACAAATCTATGTATGGTGCTTCGATGAACAAGCCAGTATTGGCTCTGATTAATCTTATTCTCGCAAAAGAAGGTGCTCTTCATAATAGAACAGGAAAACCAATTAGAAAATTATCGCCAAAAGAATTAGATAGATTAATAAGCTATGCTGGTGGATCAAGTTGGTCAAACAGAGTTAATAGAGCTTTGAGCAACATGCGGCGCGTTCCCGGGAAAGATCCAAACAACCAACATTATTATAAAAAATATAGTCAACAATATGGTGTAAGTAAAAGCCAAGCAAGAGAAGTATTAGAAAGACTCGGGCTAAGTGATACGATTAGAGGAGTGCATTGGGGCGGCGCAAATAATAAACAATCCACAGCTGGTTACGGCAAATTTATGTCTTTTTTGATCAAAGAAAAAAACAATCCTGATTCTGACTATCACGAAGAGGCCAAAGAAGTTTTATCTTATGTACAAAAACGGCAAGGCGGATCTCCCGGACGTGGGCTTCAAAAATATTTAAACAAAGAACTAGAAAAAGCAGGATATGGCAAGGATGCCGTTAAAACAATATATGGCAAAGGCGGGAAATATTCCGGAACTTTAAATTATTCTGTTGTGGTAAATGACAAATATGTCTTTACAATATATTCTAAAGGGTCGTCTAAAGGAAAGTTGCACAAGCAAACACTTCAGGCGATCAAAGATAATACAACTCCAGAAAATTTTCATAGTCCAGTGGAAACACCGGAAACTTCGGAAATTCCGGAAGTACCAGAAATTGTAAGCGCTTTGACTGGAGAAGAAGGTAGTATCTCTTCGGGCATACCAATTGAAGAGTTGCCAGTCGAAGAACCTGAACCTGAAGAACCTGATCTCGAAACAGAAGAAGAGCCGCCTCCAAGCAAACCTTCAACGCCTGGAAAATTTGTCCATGGCTATAAAAGAAAAGATTTTCCTGATTTTGATTTTGATAAGTTTTATGGCGAGCTTAAAGGTGCTGGGTTGGGAGATATATTAAAAGACCATGGACGAGATTACAAGTTTGGCAGAGAACACCACAAA
>VMHT01168717.1_pt1 | contig 11777 bp, 9 predicted proteins | sample 4693611 | NCBI WGS metagenome assembly VMHT01 (sample SAMN12280063, study PRJNA550983) | marine metagenome | isolation source: seawater sampled from same location over 5 years 0.02-0.2 micron viral filtrate | place: USA: collected off the coast of southern California halfway between the port... ...
GATGGATATACCGATATCATCGCCATGCGCCATCCTCGTCAAGGAGCTGCACAGTACGCTCAAGATGCGGCGAGAGTCCCTATTCTAAACGGTGGAGATGGAGCAGGCCATCACCCAACACAAACCATGCTCGATTTGTTTACCATCAAACAAGCTCACGGGCGCCTCGACGGGTTGAAGGTGATTCTTGCAGGAGACCTCCGATATGGCCGAACCGTACACTCACTAAGCCATGCCTTGACCCGCTTTGGTTGCGAATTGATTTTTGCAAGTCCAAAACTACTCAGAATGCCTGCTGAAATCGTTGAGGACTTGACGGCTCACGGTGCTAATGTGGTCGAAACCGAAGACCTACTCTCATCATTGGAAGAGGCAGATGTTGTTTACATGACACGAATTCAAAAAGAACGCTTTGCAGATGAAGATGAATATATCAAAGTGGCCGGGGCGTACAAATTGCACGCTTCCAATCTGGAAGGTACCAAAGAAGACATGATTATCATGCACCCACTACCTCGTGTAGATGAAATTCATCCATCTGTGGATCAAACACGGCATGCTCGGTACTTCCAGCAAGCATTCAATGGAGTTGTGGCAAGAATGGCACTTTTGTGCCGCTTACTGGGCGTGAAGGTTCCCGAAGATATTTCTCCAACTGGAGGTGAGTTGTGATGTCACAAGAACACAACATGCGACGTGTAACTGCAATCCGAAACGGGACTGTCATTGACCACATCCCATCTGGGCAGGCAATGCGTGTGCTTGAAATGCTCAACATGAACAAAACAACATCAGTTCCGGTTTCTATGGTCATGAATGTCCCATCTAAGAAAATGGGCACGAAGGATATCATCAAGGTTGAAGACCGAGAATTGACTCAAGATGAACTCAATCGTCTTGCTCTTGTTGCACCTGAAGCCCACGTGGCCATCATTCGTGCTTACAGCGTTGCGGAAAAGATGACCATTCAAATCGGGGAAGAAGTTACGAATGTTGTTCGATGTACCTTCTCAAACTGCATCACCACAAATCTTCGCGAACCGTTAGCCCACCGCTTGCGTGTCATGGGGAGAGAGCCTCTTGTTCTGCGGTGCCACTATTGTGGCCGACCTCAAGACTTAGAGAAGTTGATCGGCAATCTGCTGTGATCACTCTTCATCAATCGATAAGAGGTCTCTCATGTCGCAGGCTTTGCATTGCAAGCCCGACGTCATACTTCCGCACCGTTCACAAGGTTGAGGGGGGGCAGGTCGGGTTGATCCACCGCCCAATTCTACAACCTGGTCTCGCAGTGCTTTGACTTGGTCAGCCATCCGAACGAGTCCGTGCCGAGTGCCTGGGACATCGGCTTCCATAGTTGCAACTAATTCTCGATGCCTCCACCGTAGTGCGCCTTTTGCATTCGGGCATTCTTCATGATGAATGGGGAGATTTTTGTGGGTTGCATAGAGGTGAATTTCCTGCTCGGGAACCCAGCGCAAGGGGACAATTCGTGGTGCTAAACCATCCACTCGATTCGTAGTGTGAGGTGCAAGCCTGAGTGTGCGCTCCATATCGCCGTTTGATACATTCATCAACACTGTTTGAGCCATATCGTCTAAATTATGCCCCAATGCGATGTAATCTGCACCAATTCGCTCTGCTAGATGGTTGATTCCTTGCCTTCGGAAGACCCCACAGTACGCACAAGGCATTCTTGGCGCATTGCTGTCTTTCTTCATCGCCATTGGTAGCCTGCGAACTACTTCGTCCATTTCAATAAACGAAAGCTCAGGATATGATACGACCTCATGACGGATATCCAACTGGTCACAAAGGTCTCTCGCACACACAATGGACGGAGGACGGTATCCCTCTATGCCCTCGTCAACGGTTCCCGCAACGATCGTTACATCTCTGCGTTCTCCGAGTAAATCCACGAGAGAGTGCAGCAAAACGGCGGAATCTTTGCCACCAGAAACCGCTACTAGGATGGTTGTATGCTCACCTCGCTTGAGTGGAAGTTGCATTCGGAGTTCCTTTCCAATCTTCTTTCGAACAGACTTTGCGAGGTGTTTCCCACACAGAATTCGCCCTGAGTACGCTTGTTCGACAACGGCAGGCTTGTTGCAAGAATCGCACGTAGGGATTTGAAATGGTCCCTCCGTTTCTGCCTCGGCCATAACCTGCGGGGCGTCGCTGGAGTGTTTCAAATCAACGGCTTCAGAATTGAGATCACCAAGGCAGATGTAAATTTCAATTTTCTAATTGAAAATTTGATTTTTATATTGAAATTTTTATTATGATAGGACGCCTGAACATTTGGTCATTTGGTGCCTGATTGGATTGCTCCATTGCTCAAAATTTCCGAATCAAGGTACATCGCCTTGATTTCTAGGAACTAAAATATATTTTCCAGTTGGAAATTCCAATAGGGTCTCCAAATCAACAGAAAACCATTCTTGAGCGCAAAACTTCTTGAAGGCTACAGCGGTGTCACTGAGGTTGAGCGACCATGCTACAACGGCTATTATCCGCTTTGACGACCCAAAACGGGGTCGAACAAGCTCTGATGATTGACGACCGAGGACGCCTCATGGCCAGCGTTGGACAATCAGGCTCATTTCCTGACGTTGGACGTACTGTCATGATGACCTCTACTGCTCTGGAGGCAACTCAAAATCTTGGTCTCGGTGAACTTTACGAGATTTGGGAAGAGAGTGATACCAGGACCATGATCGACATCGTTACTCCGTACCGCATTCTGATGCTGCACGGAAAAGGCGGAAAACTTGCGAGGTGGAGACACAGCGTGGACCTCAATCGCAAGTCTCTTGCAACAACCCCTGAAATGTAGGTGAACTAACATGTTTGAAATGCCCTTTGGAACTCCAGTCGATGAAGACATAGATTTGACCGCTGGAACGCTGCAACCCTTCGCACACGGTGTTATTTCAACATGGGTGGGGCGACGAAAAACTCCAGCGGGGCATCGTCTTGTGCGAGCAGGGCGTATTGTTGGATGGTTGGCTGAAGGGAGTAAATACACTCAGAAAAGGGATTTGCTCGCTGGAGAAGAGGCTCAGCATGCCTTGCTGGCATTAGAATCTGAGCAGAAAGTACGCTTCACTGCTACGGAATATACAATCGCAGGACTTGGTGATGTCGCTGAACTCATTCCCGAAGCGTTTGTTCATCAAGCAGACCGACAAGGGCTTCGCTCAATGACGAATTTCGTTGAGCGTCTCCTTGCGAGAGACCTGTCAAAAGTACTGAACCACCTGGTTGAAAATGAAACCGTACGAGGAGCAATCGCTATTGATTCGGGCATGCTCATTGATGAAGCAGGTGAACTCCCACGAGAAGCAGAGTCGTTATCGGCTCAGATTCACAGTATTCTATCTGATATCCGTGTGGAGGATATCAACTTAGGATTGGGATTGGGGCCTTCGGGTCATTGGACCCTCCACACCTCGGATGGTGCACTCCTTTTGGCCCAAAGTGGGGAAATCGCTCTTGCAATTTGGACAGAAAGGGATGCAAATCACGCCCGCCTCCTCTCTTCTGCCTCACTCATGCTTGAGGGTGATGTTGCTTCGATTGGAGAGCACGGCACAAGCCTGCCTGATGGATTCCCTCTTCGTGAAGGGCGAGGTGGCCCTGATGCCATTCTTTCCATGCTCAAAGCGGGGATGGAAGAGGAGGTTACCGGCCACATTCAATCAGGAGCTTCCTCAAAGTCCGTTTCACTCATTCTTTCTCGAGGAGTTCCTGTTGCTCTATGGGCTCCAAACGCAGATGATGAAAGCGCAGCCATGACAATGCTCACTGAACCTAAGCGAAAATTGCAATTGATTCGCTTTGCAGCAGGCACGGTTGTGTCCTCAAATTCAGGCTCCTTTGAAACCTTCAAACTGAAATCTTTCTGTGACCAATTATCAACAGTACGAACCCGTTCAGAAGCACGACAGGCTTCTATCAGGGCTTCTTTGGAAGAAATGCTTGGATTTGAAGCGGGTTTGGAAGAATTGCGACTTCAACGAGGAAAAGTCAATTTTTCAACCGCCGGTATGGAAGTCGGAGATGGGTTGCCGGTAATGCAAGGGGAAGCAGTGGCTGCTGTTGACGCCGGATTACGTCGAAAACTTGAGGCGGCCGAGCGGTCACTGGATGAAATGACCAAGGCTAAGGCCATCCTTGAAGGTAAAAACAAGGAATTGGAGACGAAGAAAACTGCTGCTCAAATCGTTGCTCGTGAAGCGAGTGAGACACGCCAAAACCATACCGTGGCCCTTGAAGATGCACATGCCCGCCTCAACAGTTTGCAAGTGGACCTCGCTGAATCTCGTAATCAGTCGGAAGATGCTGAACACCGAGCTGAACGTCTCGTACGTCGAGTGAATGAACTTGAACATCAAGTCAGCGAGCGTGCTGCAGAGTTGGCGAAGGCTTTGGGTGACGCAGAGGCGAGCAGTGAACTTAAGGAGATGATTGAAACACTTGCGCTCAAGGAAGCCGAACTCCAGGCGAACTTGACAGAAGGTAGCAAGCGCCTCAATACAATACGGCAACAAAGCGAGGATGAAGAGCGTCGTTTGCGTGTCCTCACCGAACAAGTGAGTACCACAAGGGAGCGCCACGCACGAAGCCAATCAGACGTGCTCACGCTCCAGGAACAAGTTCACGTGCATCAACTTGAATTGGATGCTATCAAAACTGAAGAGTCCATGTCAAAGAATCGTATGGAAGAAGACCGTCTTCGTCGTGCAGAGGACGAGTCACGCCGCTCAAACGTTCAGGCTGAACTCCGAGAGTTAATGGATGAACGCCGTACACTTCTTCGTGAACTTGGAGATATGGGGGCTCGTCGCGGTCATGCAGAAGCAGAACTTTCCTCTCTTGTTGAGAAAGCAACCACTCTTTCTCAAGCCCATGAAGAAGCCTTAGCAGATATTCAGGAGGCAGAACGCCTGCGGGCCCGTCTTGCAGAAGAACCGCTTGCACAAGCTCTTCTTGACGACAACAACACCTTCGAAGGGTTAGGTCCTGTACTTGAACGCCTTGAACATGCTCGGGAACTTGGCTATTCAGTAACCATGCTTGACCGTGCTGTTGAGCGCGCACTCCAGGTCATCCAATCAACCGTTGACCATGTCGCTGCCACTCCACGCCATCTTCTTTCATCAGAGGTAATGACGCTGCTTGAGCGTCAGGTGCCACAAACAGCAGGGGCGGTTCGAGGACTCGCTCGTTGGTCTGTTCAACAACGGTTAGAGCATCAACTTGGAGAAACCGTGAACCATGTTGTCCTCGATTTGGAACATCTGCTAGAAGATTATGATCGTTCCATTACCATGCTGCGCAGAATCAGAAATGTACTTGAGCAGATTGAGCGGTTAGGTGCGCCAAGTCACGAAGTACACGCATTGATGACCAACTGTCAACGTCCTGAAGCGCTTCCAAGTCTCGCCCAAGGCACTCGGAAATTGATTCAGGTTGCTTTGGACGACATCTACCTTGAAGCAGATCAACGAGATGCCGGTGAAGCCATCGGATTGGAGGAGACTGCCCGGGTTCTTGAAGAACTCATTACTCAACTTGATGCATCCGGGCTTACCGATGGTATCCCAAGAGGTATGCTTTGGGAATTCCAACGTGACGGTCTTCTTCCTTTTGAAAGAGAATCTATTCCCTCGGGCCAACGTCTTCCAGTTGATGGGGACATGCTGGTTGACCTTGAGCCAGCCTTACTTCATGAAGAAGACATCGATATGGGTCAGGCCGAATCCTCGGCTACCGATAACGATGGATGGTCGGATTTACCCGCACCAAGCGACTCCCTGCCAGCAACTTCAATTTCCCAAGCTACGCCACAGCAAACGAAGGTTGACCTTGATGATGAACGCGCCCAACTTGAGGCAGAATTGGCTCGAATCGACGCTGAATGGGGGCATAGAGATACGACGCCTACCGCTACAAGTTCCCCTCCAGATGCTGCCTTAGCCGACCTTGAATCTCGTCTTTCTAATATTGACTTCTGAGGTGCTAAAGTTGTCAAGTGAACCGACAACACTCCTTGGGCGTGAAGAAGGGAAAGGGCGGCCATATCCACTGTTTCTTGAACGATTCATGCTGGTTGCAGTCGTTGTCATAACTCTCGTTTATGGAGGTAACATTAGCGAACAGTTCGATGCGAATTGGATTGGGTTTACGATTGGGTTTGTTTTCTTCCCATTGCTGTTGCTAGCAACAAGTGAGATGATTGGGCGATTCATTCAGTCCAACCAATGATCAAAGTTGTGTGAAGTCATTGATTGCGGGCTTCGTATCATCCTTGACTCCACGTGACTGAATCAGTCCTATGACACGCTGCCACGGGATAAAGAATCTCAGCACTGCCATGATGCTGAGGAACAGTAAAGCGGAGATGACTAATCCGTAAGTGAGAGTTAATTCAATTGATTCAGAGACCTGCCCTGCCCATTGACTACCAGTTGTGTCTGATACCACGGTTAGGAGAACTTTGTGGAAACCTAATGCTACCATCGTCGCTAGGCCAGTCAAACCTAAGAAAAAGAACGTGTGTCGCAAGTGAGTGTTGAGGACGTTATCCATTTGGCGCACATATTCTGGGTCGCGCTTGCAGGATTCTGGTAGTCGGAATGCATACTCGAGGTTGCGAATTACACCGTAACTTGCTTCTTGGAATACCATGATGAGTACTGCTATGAGGATGAGGTCAAACTGTTCTTTTGTGACCAAATTAAGACCAAACAGTCCGATTGTTGGGTCGGATGTTTGACTTTCGAGCGTGGCTAGAACGCCACCGTAAGACCCAAGTTGGCCTTTGATGAGGGGGAAGGTAAGAATCGCGTGAATTCCTAGGAAAAGGAGCGTGAAGCCGATTGCCCAAGCGATTGAACGGCGTGATAGGCCCCATATGCCCCGTGTACCCATGATTACGGGCAAGAGATAGATGAAGAGGATGATGAGCGACAAAATCATGAGAAGAGGCCACTGAAGGGTTTCCCATTCACTTTCGTCGGGTAGTCGGAGATTGAATTCAAACAACATTCCCGCGAACCAAGAAAGAAGAAGGCGACCGACGAGAAGAACAATCAATCCGATGATGAATCCCAACTTAATCCTCTGCTGAACCTTAGGGCTTTGGAATGCGATGAATGCCATAATTCCGCCTAAGCCAAGTCCCATGACCATTGGAACAAAGAATCTCGAAAGGCCGTCTCTTCCTTCTCCAGTTAACCAATCGCCAAGAGGGAGCTGGTCTGATATCAGCAATTCAATGGAGTCAAACAAGATGGTGTGGTCAATAGAGCCAACGACGTAAGTTTGGACCACTTGGACATACATGGTGATGAGCGCGATTGTTGCAACGATTTGAAGGCAAAGAATTTGCCATTGGCGTCTCAAATTCTTCAGATGGAGTGTTCTTGGACGGGCAGTGCCTTCCATGAGAACATCTGATTGGAGACCTACTTCACCTGCCATCCTCAGTACCCCCTTACCTGCATTAACGCCTGTGACAGATCCATGTCTGGCATCCAATCAATGACTTGTGCTCCTGAACCTGCGAGCGTTGTGAGTCGGTTCTGTCGTTCTAGTTTCAGGACTTCATACGACATACGTGGAATTCTGCTTACGAGGCGTTCAAAGTCAACGCTAGAAGGTGATAGGACAGTTACCTCGTGTCCTCGTCCTACCAGGTCGCGAACAGCGGCAGGAACGGTTCCGTCACCTTCGCATGAGGAGATGACGAACACTGGACTTCCCCGACTAAATCTTCCACTGAGGGAGTTCGTAACCGCTTGAAGCGGCATAGTTCCCTTTGGTGTAACTCCTGCTAGTGCGCTTAGAATCTTGAAGTACTGCTTGTCACCTGTGTCTGGTGGAAGGTATGACAATTTCTCATCATAAATTGCAAGAGCAACAGAATCTCGGCGTTTCAAAAAGAAGGCTGCAAGACTTGCTGCGGACACAGTCCCCATCTCGAGCGGATTTTTGAGTACGGTTCCGATGCGGGCGAGGTCTCTGCTGTCAAGAATGAGATAGAGGTCGGTTACCGCATCTCGACATTTTTCGTTCACCATCAGTTCACCAGTTCGGGCAAATGCTTTCCAATTGATGTTCTTGAATGGGTCTCCAGGAACATACTCTCGCAATGAATAAAATTCAGATCCTTGGCCTGGTGTTCGCAGAGTTGTCGCTCCCGTGTACATCTTTGGTGTGCGGCTTCGCAAGAATGCTTCCTCAATGTCCTTAATTTGAGGGAAGATGACAATGTCACTGTGATGGTCAACATACATGTCCTCAACACCGAGATTGAATGTGTTCCGTGCACGCAGTGAAACAGGTCCAATGGAATAGTGACCTCTTAATGGGCAACGGAGAACATAGCGAATACGAGCAGACTCACCAGGTTTGAGGTTGAGCTGCATTTGATTCAAACCACTTCGCAACTTCATCTCGTGCGGGATGTTATCGTAGATGTCTAACATCTGTGTTTTCCTGTTGCTCCGGTTCGTGACAAGGAGTTCAACGTACAAATCATCGCCTTTGTACAGGTTGTCAGCAGAAAGTGTTCGCTGAACTTCAACATCACCATGGCCTGAAATCCACGAATTGACGACGATGAAGGCTACCAAACTGAGGCCCAAGATCATCATCTGCTGATTGGAAATCATCATCCCAATCAATACGAGAGCGATTCCTCCAGTGAAGGTGAAAGCAGCCTTACGTGTCCACATTCATCTCACCTCACTGACGTCCCCACGCCTTAATCCGTTTGACCAGAGCAACCGTCTGTTCAAGCGTGTATCGGTTGTTTGATTCAACCGCAAATTTAGCGAGAACAGGATCGTTAATCATTGAAACGAGTTCATTGGCTTGCATACCTTGGAATTCTTCACGATTGAGTCCGTTTTGATTTCGAACCTTGGATAGGAACACTTGGCGGATTTTCTCCACTTTGGAATAGTAAGCATATCTGTTGGCATCACCAAACCCGTAGTAGATGATGCTGAATACATGGCGCCAAGGTTCTGGGTCACGTTTCTTGATGAGGACTGCTTCGAAGGTCACGAACAGGATGAGGAAGAGAAGGAGCATGGCCAACCCCTCTCCAGTGAAGTAGACAAGAAGGAAGTAAACCGTGTTGTAAGAATCAGCCGCAAGGGCACTTTGAGGGTGTCGTGATTCATCAAAAATGACCATTGCGTTCTCAGCAGGTTCACCTTCTTCGCCTTCCAGTTGACTCATCAAGGCTTCAGCGATGAAATCCATGGCCCACTTGCGATTGTCATTTGCAGGCATGAGCGTTGCGGTTTCACCGTATTTTCCTTCGTTGAAACCTTCGTAATCGTACATGGCGTTAATGAGTGCAGACCCGTCTGCCATGAAGACAATTCTTCCACCATCGGATGGGTCGCAACTGGTTCGTGCACATGCTTCGATAGTGAGATTGAATTGGCCCCATCGGTCTGGTGTTGCCGGTGTTATTTCGCTTCCAAATTGTATTTCGCCATCTCCGTTAACGTCAACGGTTGCCCCGTTGCTGGTCATAGCACGAACTGCAACTTCACTTAGCGGGCCCCGAACGCCTGGGATTTTCTCAAGTCCCGTGACGTTATTGAGTAGCATCTGATAGGTGCCGTTGTATTCAATGACGCCACTGTTCCAATGTTGAGTACAAAGGCCAGCTTCAGCCTCGGTCATGCTTTCTCCATCCAAGAGTGAGCAAGGGTGTTCCCCTTGTTCACCGACATTGGCCCAGCGCTCGTGAGATGACAGGGTGCTCGGGTCAATCTTAGTACCGTTCATGCCACATGGGTTCTCCTGAATGCACATCCAAATGTAATTGAAATCAAGTTCTGCGACGTAGTTGGTATCGTATACCTGCTCGCCCATGTAACTCACTCCGAACGCCTCTGCAACAGAACTTCCGTAGCCATAATCCTCCAAGACAAGCGCCGTTCCTCCGGCTTCTACAAATTCAACGATGGCGTTGATCTCTGAGGGTGAATATCCACTGTCCGAGGCAATAGTAATGAAACCGTCCTCATCAAATTGTGGAAGTGTGAGGGTGTCACGCTCTACCCCTGCAAGGATGTATGTTGTGTTACGGGGGTCTTCGATGTCGCCAAGCAGCAACGGACTGCTCACGAGTGAGTTGGTTTGAATCCCCATGTCTTTGATATCCTGTCGGAACGCAGACATATCGTTCCAATCATCATCATAAGCCGAGAGTTGGTTTGTGGCGCTCAAGTTGATGAAATTGAGCAAGATTGTCATCAAGAGGACGAGCATAACGAGCCAAAATGACGCTTGAAGGGCAATCCTTCTCGCGTTAAAATTAGCAGGCAGGCCGACCATAGACATCACTTGGGAGAAACTACCCACTCTTCCACGGTTTCACCTATCTTTAGAAGGTTGTCCAAACAAGGACAGAAAATGCTCATCCATTGTATCACAAAAAAACCTGGTTGTTTCAGCGGTTCAGATGAATTTTTGTTGCTACTCTTGAGACAGCGTCTACGGGAATCATTACGATGTTTTCACGGCTCTCAAAAGGAAGTGCTGCTGCACTTACCGTCGCTTCAACGGTCACGACGAGTTCGCTAATTGCTCCTGTTTTGAGGTCAAAGTGGATGTCTGTTAAACTACCGAGATCGGTTCCCGTTCGGTCGACGACCAAGCGTCCTATGACTTCCCTGCCGAAGATTGCCATGTCATCTACCTCTGTGGACCTTCCGTCTCAGCGAAGCCAAATGAATGCGTCGGTATGGTGAGGCCAAATCACATGGTTTCCATGCCACGACTGAAGTCACGATTTCGCTTGATATTGCTTAATCCTGACGTCAATCGGGTTTCCATCTTCTGATAGTAATCCAGCATGTCCGGTGTAACCGTTGGCCGTACACGAGAGATTGCTTCCTCAAAGTGCGTCTTAGTGACACGCTTCTTACCAGCACGCATGCAGATAAGTGCTGCTTCTCGGCAAACAGCCTCAATGTCAGCTCCTGTGAATCCATCCATGCCTGTGAGAATATCCTTGAACGAGAACTTGCTCAATGGCATTCCTTCACTGTGGATGTTGAAGATGACTTCACGAGCACCGGTGTCGGGTGGAGGTACGTGGAGGACTCGCTCAAAGCGACCACTACGTAGAAGAGCAGGGTCAATCATTTCCGGGCGATTGGTTGCAGCAACAATGATGACGCCGTCAAGTGATTCCACGCCGTCCATGCTCGCAAGGAGTTGGTTTACGACTCGGTTTGAGACATCGCTGCCTTCTGAAGCAGAACCGCCGCTTCTCATGGATGCGATGGATTCAAACTCATCAAGGAAAATGATGGAGGGCGCTGATTGCTTTGCCTTCTTGAAAATCTCCCGAATTGCGCGTTCAGATTCTCCGACCCACTTCGAGATGAGTTCGGGGCCCTTGATACTGATGAAATTCGCCTGGGCCTCGTTGGCGATTGCCTTCGCAAGGAGGGTTTTTCCTGTCCCAGGTGCTCCAAAGAGTACAATTCCTCGTGGTGGCTTAATCCCAAAGTGCTCAAAGAGTTCAGGTTTGGTGAGTGGCCATTCCACCGATTCCTTGAGACGGTCCTTGACTTCGTTGAGTCCGCCGACTTCGTCCCATGAAACTTCAGGGACTTCAACGTAAATTTCCCTAAGTGCAGACGGTTCAATGTCTCGAATGGCTTCTTTGAAGTCATCCATGCAGACTTCCATTTTCTCAAGGACTTCTGGAGGAATAGTTTCCTCTTCCAAGTCTA
>VMHT01153489.1_pt1 | contig 11775 bp, 7 predicted proteins | sample 4693611 | NCBI WGS metagenome assembly VMHT01 (sample SAMN12280063, study PRJNA550983) | marine metagenome | isolation source: seawater sampled from same location over 5 years 0.02-0.2 micron viral filtrate | place: USA: collected off the coast of southern California halfway between the port... ...
CAAAGAAATCAACACGTTAGTGCAAGTGATAACAGTAATGCTACCACTTATACATTATATGCTAAAAATAAGATATATAATGGAGCTGATGGAGATATGATTGGTTTTGAAGGATCTGCAAGTATTATATCAGACATTTCAACTTCAATTAATGAAGCATGGAATAAATTTGGAGAAGGGGCAGCAGATGGTATCTATCTTGGTGGATTTGTTAGTGGTTCTGATGTTGGGGGTATTACTTTAAATGAACAAGGTAAAATATTCTCAGGTTCACTTCAAGAGTTTAGATATTATAGTAACGACATACCAGAAGCTACTTTCAATGATTTTGTAATGAATCCAAGATCAATTGAAGGGAATAATATTACAGGAAATGAGAGTTCATTTGATATAGTTAACTTTAGAGCACCTTTAGGTGGTGAATTAGAAACTATATTTACAAGTTCTATTTCAACAGCACATACAGATACATTCACTTCAGTACACCCTGCAGTTTCGGGGAAAGCTGAAGGTGTTATAACTGGTTCATTTTATGGTCAATCAATAGTATCAAATTTTACATCAACTGTTAATTCCCAAGGTATATCTTCTACTAATCCTATATTATATTTAAATAATTTAGCAAATGGTATAGAATCCGTTAGTGGTATATTTTCTATATCAGGAAATTATATATTATGTTCATCTACTGAAAATATAACAGCTGATTTAAATTTTAGAGTTAATGAAAAATTACCTCTTGAATATAATGATTATAGGATAAACATAATACGAAATAGAGGTAGTATTTTAACTACTATATTTACTCAAGATTATCTTGCTACAAATGAAATTATTGTATCTACACCACTTTCTTTAGAACCGGGTGATAAGATACAAGTACAACTAGTATTTTTAAGTGGTGCTTCTACAAGTATAAAAATAACACCAACTGACCCCTTTACTTTAGATCATACTTCTACAGGTTTACCTTCAAGTAATTACTCTGTAATTTATTATGGTGATAATACAGCTCGAAACTTTAGTGAATCTAATACTGAAACATATTTCCTAGATCAACCTGCGGTTGGTATTAGAAATAGAATTTCAAATAAAATACAAGTAAGAAATAGTCAAAGTTATGGTGATATTTTATCTTCTCAAAGAAGTATAGAACAAGAATACCCAATAAACGAAGACTTTACAGAAAATATAAATAGTTTAGAGGTTGCATTCTCACCTCAAGATGATCTTAATGATGATATTATAGATTCATTTGGGTATGGAGTTATTGCCGATGCATTAGCTGATCCAAGAAATATATCTCAATCATTAGATTATTACCCAGAGTTAAGAGCAACAGCTGAAGACTATTTCAAGAAATATTCAAAAGGAAATATCTACGATTATATTAGATTAATCAAATATATTGATAATTCTTTATTTAAAGCAATTAAAAACTATGTTCCTGCTCGAACTAGTGTAACTACAGGTATTGTTATTAAACAACATATGCTTGAGAGGAACAGATATAGACAACCTGTTATAGATCAAGATACAGTAGTAGCTTTCACTAATTCCGGATCATATAATACACCTTTATATCTACAAAATTTAGAAATAACTGGTGGTTTAGAAATAGACCCAATTGATGGAGGAACAGGAGGAAGTGTTGAGAAATTTAATTACAGTGGTTCACCTGAATTTGGTCAAACACTTGTAACACAATCATATTCTCATTCTTTTGATACAGTTGTTGGGGAACAAACAATAGTTGAAGATACTCAAAAAGAATTTTACGATGGTGAGTATAGTGGAAGTGAATTTATAGCTACCACACAATCATTATTTGATAATATATTTCATGATGCTCCTCAATTTACTGAAGAATTTACTAAGATAGAATTTTGGAGAATATCAAGTACAACTATCTCTATTACATCCACATATTCTAATCTACTATCAAAATTTAATAACTCACTTTCTACAAGAAGAGTAAAAGGAATATTTAATTTATCAAGTAATACTCTTATTAATACTTCCCAAAACCCAGTAAGTGTTAAAGTTCAATGGGGATCTTTAGATGGTAATTTATATGATATTAAAATCACTGGAGATCAACAAGGAATATTATTTGAAAAAACCTCAACAATTCCAGTTTCTTCTAATGCTATATTAATAACAGACTATCCTTCTTTTACTGTAAATCCTTTAGAAGTTCTTACAGTAGAAATAAAAACAAATAATGGAAGTACTTTAAACTGTCAACTTCCTGGATTTAGATTAGTACCTAGTCCAACTCTAGATGAAAATAATTTAGTACCTTATGGTGGAATTACAGCAGTAAATACTCCACTACAAGATTGGACCTTTGGTAATAACCCATTATCTAATAGAGCATTTTTGAATAACATATTAAAAGAAGATGGTATTGTAGAAACTTTTGGGAATCTTAATCATAGATCTAAACCTGGAGGTGGTACAGGTTATGGTGGTGATATAGTATTATTAGAAGAAAGTTCAGTATCCCAAGGAGCATTTGTTACCTTTAGATTACAATTTTCTAAAGTTGAAATTGCATCAAACCTGGCTGTAGGGCAAACTTTTACTTTAAGATTTAAGATTATCAACTCAGAAGGTAAAAGTGCAACTTTCTTAGAAGAAATTCTTACTGTAGGTAATGATGGTTCTATTGATTTTATAACCCAACCTATATTCATACAAGCAGGAGTAGGGGTAACCCCAGTTATTACTAATTCTCCTAATAATTTAAAATTTTTTGGTACAGAATTATCAATAGTTAAATTTGAATATTACTCCCCAATATTTGATAACTCAGATTATAATGCATTATTAAATAATTATAATGATAATAGAGAGAATACATTTTTATTTGATGTAGATTATTCTCGAAATGCGGCATTTCCCGATAATTTAGATTTAATTAAAGCAGGATCTGCAATTAAAGCTCAAACACCTGACAGTAATTACACTGCAAGAAGAATTATATATCCTAGATATGAGGGAAGTAGAGTATCAAGTAGAGATTATAATTCATATACATCTTCAGGCTCTGTAGTATTTTTAAATGGAGATACTGGAAGTTGGGATGGTGATAAATCATATGGTAATACAGCTGTAGTAGATAAACATCCTATATATATGGCTCACTTTAAATCTTCATATAATAATTATACTTTATGGGATACAGTTGAGTATGAAATAGATCAATTAATTGAATTACCATTTGATAATATTTTAGGGTTAAAAAATTTCGAACCAAAAACTTTAAAAGTTGATGGTGACAATAAATTCTTAAAAGATGTAAATAGTGCTTTAGAAATAGGTAGAAAAACAGGTGTAGCTTATGAATCACTTACTTATAATAGAATAGATTATTCAACTATAAAAAATGAACCTACTCTAATTAAAGAATCAGGAATTGAATATATACCATTCTTTTCTACAGAGTTAACTCCTGATGATGTGAATTCAACATCATCTTTTAATAGATTAAATAGACTTAATGTAGAAGCTACCCATTCAAATAGTGAAACTATAATGGTAGCTAAAGATGGGTATTTATTATTAAGTGGTAGTAATATAAATAATTTAGAAAGTAATCCTATATATGCAACCACTACACCATCAAATCAGTCTGATTCTCTTCAATTTATAACAGGATCCTTACTTCCTATTATACATTCTGTTAATTATGCTATAAAAAATGAAATTCAATATGAACGAATAGGGGGTGTTGATTATATTGGTACAACAACAGGCTCTGCAACTACAAATCCTTCTAACCCTCAAAATTATTGGTCATTCTCTCCTACAGGATCAGAATTACCTTATTATTTAAACCCTTCACAAACTCCATTTTCAATAGAAAGAGGAGATGAAATTAGAGTTAGTTATGAAGGGGATGAAGGGCAAACCACCCAAGATTTTACTATTACTTCAGTAGAATCTAGTAGTTATGATTCTTTAATATCTTCTCCTAGTGTAGAATTAACTGATTCAGAATATTCAATTTCTTCTACTACTACTAGAAATTTAATTAATAATATTAATGATACTCAAACTTTTATATCACCTTTTTCTAAAGATGGTAGTGATATCTTATATTCGGGGGGGAATAATATAATAGCCTATTTCAATTTTACAACTACCCCTAATTCTACAAACACATACCCAAATTTAACAGTAGTAATAAAAAGAGATAGAGATGGAGTTGAAACTACTTTACTAACTGAAATTTTCCCTGCTAATAATGGGGCAACCATTAACATCACAGATTTTGAAATCTCTTTAGAACCTGGTGATAAAATTACAGCCGAAATAACAAGAACATCTATGAATGGTAGTTTTAAAATTTTAAATACTACATTAACTTTATCTCCTCAACTACCTCTTTATGTGTGGAAGGTAGGTAATACTTCCTACCATAATGCACTTGCATCTACTCCTTTACTTCAAACAGGTACTATTACTTTATTTGATAAAATTAATGTAACACCAAACCCAATAGATATACCGGGATTAAGTAATGGTTATTCTATTACTAATGTAACTATTAGACGAAGAAAACAACAAGATAGTAAAGTATTACTTTTACAATCTTCCCCTTCGGGATCAGATGGAGTTGAAAATAAATCAGGTGGTGGTTTCTTAATCCCAAATGATTTATCAGAAACCCAAAAAAGAAATGCTTTAACTATAATAAATCAATTGAAAGGTAAAAATTCATTCAAAAATGATGATATTACTCCATCTACTTAAGAAAATAGTTTGGAGTAAAAATTAATAGTTTATATATTTATAAATAAAATTAACCGAGAATGGGATATTTAAATAATCAAGTCGTTACTATTGACGCAATATTGACCAAAAAAGGTAGAGAGTTGTTAGCAAAAGGAGATGGTTCTTTTTCAATTACTCAATTTGCCTTAGCTGATGATGAAATCGATTATACCATGTATAATCCATCACATCCATCTGGATCTGCATATGCGGGTGAAGCAATTGAAAACATGCCTCTTTTAGAAGCATTTCCTGATGAAACTCAAATCATGAAGTATAAATTAGCTACATTACCTAGGGGTACAGCTAAAATGCCTATTTTGGATTTAGGTCAATCAAATATTATTTTGAAACAAACAGCAGAAAAATCAATTACTCCTCAAACATTGAATTACTTAGGAGGGAATCAAGTATATGAAAGTTCAGGTTATACCTTTACTATTTCTGATGTTAGATTATTTTCTTCATTTGAAGGTACAGGAATTGATACACCACAAGCTGATAATTTAAATCAAACACAAACTACAGGTACAAGTGTTTCCAAAACAGTTATTGGTACTACAATAACTTTAAAAGCCACAGGTGTTAATACATTATTTGGTACTAATAGTACTTTATATGCTACTTTAACTATTGTAGGTAGAGATAGTGGAGCTAGATTACAAATTCCTGTTAACATAACAAAAACAACAACATAAAACATAAGATATGGGATTTAAAAGATTAGATCTAGATGATTTAGTAATTAGTACGGATTCAGTATCGGCTACAGTGTGGTCTAATAATGTTCCCTCTTTAACTGATTATTATACATCTTCTTTGCAAGTTGCTTCAAATCAAGGAGATTTTTATTATAATATTTACCAAACAGAATCTACAGATAGCACAGCAGCCGTTCAATTTTCAATTGCTTACTGTGATATAAAAGGAAGTGGTAGTTCATTTTACAATAGTGGGGTGACAGGATCATCTCCTTCAAGAACAAACTATGGTCAATATAGAACATTAGTTTTAGGAGATGAAAATGCTAATTTTATATTTGGAAATGAAACAGGTTCCTATTTCTATGCTATAAATGTTGAGAGAGCAAGATATAAAGAAAAACTATTACCTGGTACTATGACTTTACATTTAAAGAAGGGTAGTAATACAATTTCTTTAACCGATGATAGTAAATTACAAACATCCACTACATTTACAGATGCAGGTAGAGTATATAATATAGTAACAGGTTCTGCTGGAACAGTACATACTGGATCAAATGCAAATGGATGGACTGATAGTGCAGGTTCTTATGGAATGTTTTTACCTGATGTAGGTTTAATATTATTAAGTGGTCCGGCTTTAGATACAGCTTATGGGGCTGCTGGTGGTATTGGATTATCTACTGCAAGAGGATTTGATAATAATGATGATAATGCTGAAAAATTATTTAATGCTGTAAGTGCTTCAGGTGCCTCTACAAATGGGTTCCTATTAAATAGTGAAGAAACATTAGCATCTGACTTTATATTTGTAAGAGCAAAAAATAGTGAATTTAACTACTCAGAAAACCCATCATTTATATCAGGGTCAACCGGTGCTGTTTTATTTGATGGTTTTATAGATAACCCAACAACATATATTACAACAGTTGGTTTATATAATGACAATAACGAATTACTGGCAGTAGCTAAATTATCAAGACCTTTACTTAAAGACTTTACAAAAGAATTACTCGTAAGAGTTAAGTTAGATTTCTAAGATGAATGAGTGCATTCAAACAATTTACAACGAAGGAAGTTGTTATAACTCCATTTAATGTCAACAAAGGCTTTAACTTTGTTGGTGGTCAAATTACTGGATCTGATGTAGGAATTGAAATATATGAGGGTTTAAAACCGTCAACTAACGTGTTTATTTCAAGTTCTGTTAAGTCTACAGGACTTGTGTACAAATCCAACACTACTGGCGTATACCACAATATAAAACAACTATATTACAGTAATTACACTAATGATAGGAGTGGAGATAATGCAGTAACTCAAAGTGTAGTTCCTGGTGCTACTCCTGAAGATGATAGATATGTAGGTCCTATAGGAGCACCTAGATATGAAAATTATCTCCAATCAGATCTTCAACAGTTTAGAAAATTTCCAACTAATGAAGATCCAAATAACCCTATTTCAGTAGTATCTATACCTGCAAAATTATTTGGAGAAAATATAATGCCTACTACTTTTGATCTCCAATACACAACTTCACTAGGTGTACCTCAACACGTAATTGATGATGGGGAAGGTAATTTAATTGATGCTTTAGAAGGAGGATATAATGATGGTTCATATTATGGAACTAGTAGTTATGGAGATGAATACTCACCACCTAACCCAATCCAACCAGAAGATATAATAGGACAGATATTTTATAGTCATGGCATAGCAGTATTTACAAGTGGAGCTATGGCTTTAATAGGTGAAGATGTAAGTGCATCTCTATCTAATTTAGATAATGTAAATTTATCCTTTTCATCTTCTCTAAAAATATATGAGAATCAATATAAATGTCTCATTCGAGAAAACGAATATGGATATTCTCAAAACCCATCTATCCTTTCTGGAAGCCAAGATGATCAATATTATGATTATGCAACCGGATCTTACTTTAATCCCTACGCAACAACAGTAGGATTATATAATGAAAATAACGAATTATTAGTTGTTGGGAAATTCTCTCAACCAATACCAGTATCATCTCATACAGATACAACTATTATAGTAAATTTTGATTTATGATAAATTGGTTTCACGACAAAAAAGAAATAGACGATATTTCTAAATTCCCCGAAGATACTTATGGTTTTGTATATAAAATCACTCATCTTCCTACAGGCAAATCTTACATAGGTAAAAAAGTATTATACTATGAAAGAAACAAAAGATTAGGTAAAAAGGAATTAGAAACTCTAAGAGAAGAAAGATCTATAAAGGGTTTAAGAGGAAGAGTACCTACCAAGAAAAAAGTTATAACTGAATCAGACTGGAAATCATATTGGGGATCCAGTAAAGAACTTAATATCCTAAGAGAAGAAGAAAGTGAAGATAAATTTCACAAAGAAATAATATGTTTTGCAAAAAACAAAAAACTCTTAACATACTATGAGTTAAAATACCTTTGTGTGTATGGAGTTTTGGAGAATCCTAAACTATATTGGAATGATAATATTTTAGGTAAATTCTTCACAAAAGACTTCGAATAAGGTTGGCTACCCAAATCCCCTTTCGTATATTACATACATGACAAATGAATTACTAGTTACACTAGCAAATTCTATATTAGGTATAGGTAAAAGAACAGCAAGAGGAAATCAAGCTCATTCTTGCCCATACTGTGGTAAAGAAAAAAAGCTAGAAGTCAATTATTCATTGAATAAAAAAGGGAAAAATCCTTGGCACTGTTGGGTATGTAACAAGAGTGGTACTCGTATTTCTACTTTATTCAAAAAACTTAAAGCATCTCATGAACAGATGCAAGAGTTATATAAGTTAATAGGACAGGAAGAAGAATATGAAGTTAAGACAGAATATAAAAAATTAAATCTCCCCAAAGAAATAAAATCATTACTAGACAATAATGATATCATGGCAAGACATGCCAAATCTTACCTCAATCGTAGGAATATCACTAGAGAAGATATTATCAAATATAACATAGGATATTGTGATAGTGGTGATTATAGCAATAGAATTGTAATCCCATCATATGACCAAAATGGAGAATTAAATTACTACACAGCACGATCATTTGAGAAAGATGCATATCAAAAATATAAGAATCCAGAAACATCAAGAGATATAGTTCCCTTTGAGATGTTTATAAACTGGGATCTACCAGTTATATTGTGCGAAGGTCCATTCGATGCAATAGCAATTAAAAGAAATGCAATCCCATTATTAGGGAAAAACATTACACCTTCACTAATGAAGAAGATAATTTCTTCAAAAGTTAAAAAAATCTATATTGCTTTAGATAAAGATGCAATGAAGCAAGCCTTTAGGTTTGCAGATGATTTTATTAGTCAAGGTAAAGAAGTTTATTTAGTAGAATTAGAGGGGAAAGATCCAAGTGAAATGGGATTTGAAGATTTTACTAAATTAATTCAACAAACTCTCCCAACATCCCAATTTGATTTAATGGAGAGAAAATTATTTCAATTATGAAAAAGCCAAACATTAAGAAATCTTATAATAGGATTTTAGAAATATCGGAAGATGCTAAACAGATAACACTTCCAGATTCTAGATATTATAGAAGAAATGGAGATTACTATCCATCAATAACATATGTTTTAGGATATTATCCAAAGGGTAAATTCTTTGAAGATTGGTTAAAAAAAGTAGGTTATAGTGCTGATCATATAGTTAGAAAGGCAGCAGAAGAAGGTACTCAAGTACATGAAATGATAGAAGAATATCTAAATGGTGCTGAGTTAAACTTTTTAGGACCCCATGGTAAACCAATGTACCATCCTAATGTTTGGCAAATGTTTTTAAGATTTGTTGATTGGTGGGAAGAATATAAACCTACATTAATTGAAACTGAAGTACATTTATTTTCAGATGAATTAAAAGTAGCAGGTACCTGTGATTTAGTTTGTGAAATTGATGGTGAATTATGGATTATTGACTTCAAAACATCTAATCATTTACAAACAACATACGATTTACAGGCAGCGGTTTATGGTAAATGTTATGAAGAATGTTATGGTAAAACTCCCCATCGTTATGGTATTTTATGGTTAAAATCAAGCAAACGAAAAGCTGCTAAAGATAAAATGCAGGGTAAAGGTTGGGAGATGTATGAATCATCTCGTACACAAGAAGAAAATATAGACATATTTTTAACAGTTAAGAAATTATTTGATTTAGAAAACCCAACTCATAAACCTTACTTTACCTACTTTAGGACATCTGCTAAGCGAAAATAGCGCAGATATTTGTTTCCCTTTATAGTTTTTCGTATATTTATAACAAAATTAAATTTTATGATTTCACTATTAGAGATACTAAAAGAAATTATATCGGGCCCTAAAGCAATTATTCTAGCTGGAGCCCCAGGTGCAGGTAAAGGATATATTCTTAAGGATCTAGATTTAGGTGGGATGAAAGTCCTAAATATTGATAATATTCTTATTGATAAGCTTAAAAAAGCAAATATTACTTTAGATTTAAAAAATGCAACTCCTGAAGAGAGAAGTGCACAAGCTACAGAAATGGCTGCTGCTAATAAAGAATTCAAAGGTTTAGTTCAAGCTACAATTGAAGGTAAAGAACCATTTATTTTAGATGGAACTGCTGCTTCATTTAAACAAACAGAAAAACTAAAATCAGAGTTAGAAGAAGCAGGATATGAAGTATTTATGCTTTATGTTTATACAGATTTAGAACGTTCTCTAAAACAAAACCAAGACAGATTTGAGAAATCAGGAGGTGAAGACAGAAGTTTAGCACCTGCTATTGTGATGCGTACTTGGATGAATGTTACTAAAAATTATCAACCTTATAAGGAATTATTTCAAGATGATAAATTTGCATTAGTATCCAATACTTTAGAGGGTGATAAATTAGACAAAGTAGAAGATATCATATCCAAATATCTAAAACCATTTGATCCTAAAGGAACAAAACCAAAAACACCTGCTCAACAAGCTCGATCTGAAAAACAATATAATGAAATGGTGGTTGACATCAATAAAATGTTGGGTAGTGAGTTTGCAAATAATATAACATCTGATAGTGTATCTAAAGAAGAGGCACAAGCTAAAATCTCAAAATTTATTAAATAATGGGTAAAGTAATAGCTGCATATGGAGGAGGATTTAAGCCACCTCAAAAAGGACATTTCCAAGTAGTAGAAGAAGCATTAGATAGATTCCCAGAAATAGATGAATTTATCATATATATTGGAGCTAAAGAAAGAGATGGTATCTCACAAGCTGAAAGTGTTTTAATTTGGGAAATATATCAAAACTATCTACCTATGAAGGTTAAGATAGAGCCTGTTAAGGCACCTATTGGAGATATAATTAGATTAAGTAAAAAATACCCTCAAGATACTATCTACTTCATAATTGGGGCTAGAGAAGGAAATGAAGAGGATCAAAAAGATATTGCTTCTAGAACTAAAGGTTTAGAAGAAAAGAAACCAAATATCAAAGTCAAAACAATCACTACAAAAGATGGAAATGTAAGTGGTACTAAGGCAAGACAAGCAGCTAAAATATCATCTGAAGAATTATTCAAATACCTACCAGAAAAAATATCTGATGAAGATAAACAAAAGGTATATGATATAGTAGGTCCGGTAATAAAAGAAACTTTAAATGAAGGTAGATATGATACTATCTCAAATAAAATTTCAAGTGACATATTCAGATATTGGAAAGAAAAAATCAATCAAGGTCTAGCAGTATTTGAAGGTAACTATGAACATGAAGGAGAAGACATTGAAGTGGAAGCATCACTAGAATTATCTACAGATATAGATGAATTAAAAGTTGATGGTGGAGCCGATGATGAAGAAGACTTCATAGCTGTTAACTTTAAAGTCAATCCTAATAACTTACCTAAAGCTTGGGAAGAAATATCATTTAGTTTAAAAGATGTTATACGTCATGAAATTGAACATTTATCTCATGGGGAAGGTTTTATGCTAAAACCTGGTAAATCTATGGAAAATGATCAAATCCTAAGACAAATGATAGATTCTGAATTGCTACCTAGAGCAGATTATTTCAAATTAGAAAAAGAAATAGATGCTAATTTACAAGGAATGTATTTCAGAGCTAAAAAAGAAAGAAGACCACTTAAAGATGTAGTTAATGTTTATCTTGATTCTCAAGATATAACACCTGAAGAAAAAGCAGAGATTATGGATTTATGGGATAAAAGAACTAAAGCATTAAGTTTACCTTCAATCCAAGAAACATTAAATGAAGAAATAGATTTAGATAAG
>VMHT01176582.1_pt1 | contig 11772 bp, 8 predicted proteins | sample 4693611 | NCBI WGS metagenome assembly VMHT01 (sample SAMN12280063, study PRJNA550983) | marine metagenome | isolation source: seawater sampled from same location over 5 years 0.02-0.2 micron viral filtrate | place: USA: collected off the coast of southern California halfway between the port... ...
ACTGATTTACCGCCTGAATCGTAGCATCAAGTGTGCGCTGCCAGCTTTTTTCAGTTGCGTCTGCCGGAAGTTGCTCCAGCAGTGGGCCAAGGGGCGACTGACGCTGGTCAAGCTGCTCCAGTACCGCATCAGCCCGGGCCCGGGCTGATTCAATATCAATAACAAGGGTATCAACCTGGTGCTGTTGCTGGCGAATCATCTCGTTCAGCTCATCACGGTGCTTATCGGCATCGTGTAACCGGGCCTGTACATTGCCTATTTCGGTAGTCAGCTGCTGCATTTGCGTATCGATTGCGGATTTATTCTGAAGCAACCGCTCCAGGTCTTTTTTTCCCGCTGCTTTTGGCTGCAAAAGCTCCTCTTTTTCCCGGCTCAGCCGCAATAGTCGCTCCGCGCACTCTTCAAGCTGCTGGGCCAGTCTCTGGCTTTCCTCCTGATAACGCTGCTGTTGCTGCTGTTGCTGTTGCAGGCTGAGTTGTCGGCTATGCAATTGTTGTTGATATTGCTGAGTATGGTGCCGGACCTCACGGTATTCCCGGGTTAATCGCTCGCGTTGTTCATGATGTACAAGTCGCTCTTCCTCAAGTTGCTGCTCCTGGAGCTGCGCTTCTCTTATGCCGTCTTCGAGGGTGACGATGGTTTGCTGTTCTTTGGCCAGCAATTCATAAAGTTCTTCACGCTCAGTACAAAACTTATGCAAACGCTGCTCGTATTGCTGCTGATTTTGTACCGCCAGCTCCAGTTTATGCTGTTGTTGCTTTAGCTCAAGCGCCACATGTTGTGCCTGCTGTGTCAGGCTTTGATAGTGCTCTTCACTTTCTTCTTTAAGCTGCTGACTTTGTTGACGGCGCGCCACAGCATTATCCAGAGTTTGCTGCTGTTGTTGGATTCGCTCCTCACACTGGCTTAGCTGGCTGGCAATCTGCAGCGCTCCCTGACCGTCGTCCTCACCGTATTGAAATGCCCACTGTCTGGTCAGCAACACTCCGGTGCAGGTCACCAGCATCTGGTCCGCCGCCAGGTCCTGCAGCCGGGATAGCGCCTGTTCAATATTCTCAGCCACCAGGATCTGATTAAATAGCGACGGAATCAGGCTATCAGATTCCAGCTGCGCCGCCAGCGTCCCGGCCGTTGACGAATCGGTGAATGCCTCGGCAAGTACCATAGCTTGTTGTGCAGGCAAGATATGGTATTCGGCGAGCGTCGGTGATCCCGCCCCCTCATACATTACGGGGTCGTGCATCAAAGCAAGCACCGCCTGAGCCGCTTGCTGCCACTTGGGAGATACCTTTAACTGTTGCCACAACGGACTTACCGGGATGTCACTGGCAGCAGGCTGCTGGGCCTGGCTTAACGTGGTAAGTGCGGCCATCTGAGAATGTAGTTTCTGTAATTCAGTGTCGCAGACTTTGACCTCATCCAAGGCCTGCTGATGCTGGTGCTGATTTTCTTCATACACCGTTTTAGCCTGATGAACCTGTGCTTTGGTTTCTTGTGTCCGCGCCTTTAGTAAGTCTACTTCCGTTTCCGCCTTCCCGACGTCAGTGGCGACATCCTGATGCTGCAACTCCTCCAGCTCATGTTGAATCTGGGTAATACGAGTCTGAGTTCGCCGGGCTATGGCTTCTTCAGCTTGTAGCTGACTTTGCAGTCGCTGATGAGTATGCCGGGCTTCCTGAAATCTGCTATCAGCATGTTGAGCCTGTTCAGAGAACTGATGCAGTGCATCTTCCGAGCTTTGTTCGTTTTCCTGGCTTTGAAGTAACCGCGCCTGTAATAACTCAACATCGGGTGTTAACTCGGTCATTTTTTGCCCGGCTTCGCTCTGATGCTGTCGGGCCTCAGACTGTTGCTGTTCCCACCTATGGCGTCGCTGCTCATACTCGGCAATTTCCTGTTCAAGCTGCTGCAAACGTTGCTGTCGGTGCAGGTCGGCTTGCTCTATACGGGTAATCTCGGTACGGGTGGTAAATTGTTGCTGCTGTAAGGTGTCCAGCTGTTCTTTGAGTTCTTGCTGCCGGGTGTGCTGTCCCGTATGGCCGGCCTCATGACTACGCAATCGGGCCTGTAATTCATCCACCGACACCTGCTGACGTTGCTGACGCTGGCGCAAGTCACGAACTTTGTCATTAAACTGGGACCAGCGTAACACACTAAGCTCAGCCTTCAGCTGTCGTTCCCTGGCCTTAAGGTTTTTGAATTTTTGCGCGGTGGCGGCCTGCTGTTCAAGTTTTTCAAGCTGCGTGGTCAACTCGCCCCTGACATCATCAAGGCGTGCCAGATTATCACGGGTATGACGAATACGATTTTCGGTTTCCCGGCGGCGTTCCTTGTATCGTGAGACCCCGGCAGCCTCTTCTAAAAATATTCTTAAGTCCTGGGGCCGCGACTCAATAAGCCGGGAAATCATTCCCTGTTCAATAATGGCGTAGCTGCGCGGGCCCAGACCAGTGCCTAAAAATAAATCAGTGACATCTTTACGTCGGCAGCGGCTGTTATTTAAAAAATAGCTGGACTGGCCATCACGGGTAACCAGACGCTTTACCGACAGCTCATTAAAGCTGGCATATTCACCGGCGATCCGGCCGCTGTCATTATCAAACACCAGCTCGACACTACACTGACCTACGGGTTTGCGGGCGGAAGATCCGTTAAAGATAACATCGGTCATGGCATCGCCGCGCAGGTTCTTGGCCGAGCTTTCTCCCAGTACCCAGCGAACCGCATCAATCACATTGGATTTGCCGCAGCCATTCGGGCCGACAATGGCGGTCATGTCGCCTGGAAAAGGAATAGTGGTAGGCTCGACGAACGATTTGAATCCCGCCAGGCGTATTTTTTTAAGTCGCAACGATCAATGTCCTTTCGTCAGCAAATGCTGCAGCAGAATACATTGAGCAACAGATAAGCAAAAATAGCGTAATATCACAGCGTTCGGGCAGTAAAGTGTTGGATTTATTGTTATCTTTCGACTTTAGCAGATGTCATAAGCGGTAACAATTCGCAATTGATATACCCCGGCCAGGTCAGGGTATACTAACCGGCGGTAACACAACAGGAGTAGATATGGTGTCGCGCAGTGGGATTGGTTATTTTTCCAGCGGATTCAGTTTGATTCGCACCAAAGGGCTTAAGCGCTTTGTATTGGTGCCGCTGATGGTAAATTTATTGCTGTTCAGTGTCGCGTTTTATTTTTTGTATAACGAAATCGGGGTCGCCATCAGCTGGCTGATAAACATGATACCCGAATGGCTTGGCTGGCTTAAAACCGTCATGACCTATATTTTGTGGCCTGTCGCGGTACTTAGTGTATTGCTGGTGTTCGGGCTAATCTTCGGTACGCTGGCCAATTGGATTGCCGCCCCCTTTAATGGCATTCTGGCCGAAAAGGTGGAACGGCATCTGACCGGTCAGGATTTGGGTGACGAAGGCGTACTGAGCCTGATCAAGGATATACCTCGCACCCTCGGTCGTGAGACGGCTAAGTTTTTGTGGTATCTGCCCCGGGCAATAGGTTTTTTCCTGATATTCTTACTGGTGCCGGTGATTGGCCAAATCGTCTGGTTTGTTTTCACCGCCTGGATGCAGGCTATCGTGTATTGCGATTATCCCTATGACAATCACAAAGTGCCTTTTAAGGCTATGCGTGATCATCTGGGCGGACACAAAAGCAAAGCTCTGTCCTTTGGGATGATGGTGAATGTGTTTTCACTGATCCCGGTACTCAACTTTGTGGTGATGCCCATCGCCATTTGTGGCGCTACGCACATGTGGGTGAACGAACTGCGCGATGAAATCCGGCCATCAAAGCCGGTGCCACTGTAATCCTTATAGCACTAGCTTAGGCTATACTGGCTCAGGGCTATACGCTGGCTCAAAGCTATAGCGCTGGCTCGGGGCTGCTTGGCGCGGCCTCAGGCTGGTTGAATTCCTGATACTTTTTCAGCCATTTGCCCGCCTGCGGTGTATTGCCGCCATAATGAAAGCTTTGAAACAGATTCATAAAAATCGGGCGCTGGGCTTTGGGCCGGTCAAGCTGCTGGCGCCACAGCTTAAGATACAAATCTGGAATCACCCCACTGTCGTGATGCTCCAGAAAGGTAATTTTATCGGAGGGTTTATAGGCCTGCCGGTCATGACCTTCACAGGTTTTTGCTGGGGCAATCTTCAGGTCCGGCTCTAAACCCTGCCACTGGGTAAGCGTGGCAAGGGGGGCGTACGTCAGTTTGCCATCAAATACCAGATTCGGTATCGCCTGGCTGGTGCAATAGCGTGACGCCATCGTCGAACCCAGTGGGTATTCATCAACAAAACCGGCAAAATGCGCCAGTTCATGAACCATTACCGAATAACTGTCAGATAAATCCAGGAACATCACCCCGTTGTTCACATTGGCTTTGCCAAGATCGGCTACCACAATAGCATGGGTGGCATCCCGGGCTTCGATAGCACCGGCCAGCGGTCTGACATCACAGCCCAGCCGATCAGATTTTTGCCAGTTATTGCTGCAACTGAGTGTTTTCGGAGTTAACCACACCGGCTGCTGTATGCAAATTGGCAAGGTTTGTAAGCGCTCATCGGCTTTAAAGTTTTTATACAGTTCACTGGCACGTTCAATACTGGACAATGAGGTGGCAAACATCTGAATACGTTGCAGACACTGCCGGCTTTCAGACCATGGCCGGTTTTTAACCTGGTTCACCGTTTGCGGCTGATAATTGGATAATACCTGTTCAAGGCGCCGGGCCAATGGATTTTCCCGGCTGGCAGCCTGGGTTATCAGCGCCCGCCCCTGTTTCTGTTTACCTTCATCCCAAAGCAGGCGTCCCAGATGATAAGCGCTGGCTGGATACTCTGGCGCCGTAGCTTTAAGCCACGGCCGGGCTTTTTCAGGCTGTTGGTTTAACAGATACCAGTCAGCCAGCGCCGCCTGCGCAGGTTGGTAATTCTGCTTCGCCGCTTTTTGTAACCAGCGCTCACGGATTTTAGCGTCATCGGTAGACATGGCCAGCGCCAGCTGGGCTTCGGCCACATTACCGCGGGCCGCCAGTTGCACCAAATAAGGTTGGCGTTCATGTAAAGGCGCCTGTTGATATAACGCCCAGGCCGCTGGCGCATGTTTCAGACCCACCAGCTTATCAAGCCAAAACGGCTGGTCATTAGTGATCGCATAACGGGTGAGCTGTTGCCGGGCAGCTGAACTGCCGGTTAAGGAGGCGCGCCACAGCAAGGGCGCGGGTTTATCGGAGCTTTGGGCATTGGCAAGCAACTGCGGCACATAATGTGCTGTATCTGCGCTTACCAGCACCATAGCCAGTAACGCAATAATTAATCCGCGCATGTTAGTGGCTAATCAGCAATGTCAGAATGACGTAGCCGACTTAACTCCAAACGAGCATAGCGGTGTTCAACATAGTCATACACATTGGTACTTAATGCCAGCTTAAAATAATTGGCAGCCCGGCCATTGTTGCCTTTTGCCATGTGGTACTTACCCAGATAAAAATACGCTTCACACAAGCGCTCCGTTAACGTGCTCTGACTGGTAACACCTTCAAGCAAACTACTCAGCAGTTCGCTCTCGCTTACCTGGCCTAAGAAAAGGTCGATGATATTGGTAGCCCAGTGGTTGCTATCCAGCGCCGGACGCATCGTGCCCAGATGTTTCAGGGCGTTTTGGGGATTCTCTTCAGCTTTGGCAAAATATAACCATAAAGCGCGAAACGGATCGGTTTCGTCCAGTTTGTAAAAGGTGGACAAATCCTGCGATGCTAAATCGGCCCGATCACCATAATACAGCGCGATGCCCCGGTTTAGGAATGCAAAGTCGTATTCGGGATCAATATCCAGGGTGGAGTCAAAGGCCTCATAGGCCTGAATAAATTCCTTTTGCTGTATAAAATGAATACCCATGGAATTGTACACCGGCGCCATGTCGGGCTTTATCTGTAACGCCCGGCTAAAGTCGTACTGAGCCAGCCCGGGCAAACCAACGCTGTCATATAACATGCCCCGCTGAAAATGCAGCTCAGCTCGTTCTTCGTCGGCAAGCTGAGCACCACCAAGCATCTGGTTATAGCGGGCAATGGCCAGTTGCGCCCGGCCACTGACCGGTTTAGGTTCAGCCACAATCAGATTGCCCATTTGGGGCGCGGTATCTGGCTGCGCAGTTTGTGCGCAACCAGTCATAATAATGGCGGCCAGAGTAAAAAGGATGAGACTTATGGTTTTGTGCATGTTAAAAAAGGCATCACTTAAATTAAGAAAAACAAAAACGCTTTACTCGGGCCGCGGTGCGTAGTTACCACTACCGACCACGACCAGCCGTAACGGCGAAGTCACGCGCCACCATCGCTTATTTGATGAAAAAAGTAAAGTCTATCTCCCCTGTTACAGGTAACGTATGGACAGTAAAAAAACACAACACCTTATGGATCTTGCCTACGCGGCACAGGCCAATGCACACGCCCCCTATTCCGGATTTCATGTGGGCGCTGCCATTTTAAGCCACTCTGCTAACACCTATTCTGGCTGTAATGTTGAAAATGTCGCTTACCCTTTGGGGCAATGTGCCGAAGCCACTGCCATTGGCAATATGGTGTGCAGCGGCGACACGACCATTGCTACTATCGTCATCGCCAGTCCCAATGATGACCTATGTTTTCCTTGCGGAGGCTGTCGCCAGAAAATTGCCGAATTTGCCGACGAAAACACCCAGGTGGTGATGACCACACGCCAGGGTAAAAGCCAGACGTTAACTATCGCTGAGCTTCTTCCCTATGCCTTCAAAAGCGATAAAGTCGCCGTGTAACTGCACAGACGACACAGGCCGGTCAGCTTGACTGACGGGCCTGCATGGCTGCCAGTTGCTCCTCGGTCGCGGGCAGCTGATATTTTTCTTTCCATTCGGCATACGGCATTTTATAGATAACCTCACGGGCCTGCTCGTAATCTATCTCTTCACCCCGCTCATTAGCTTCTGCCATATACCATTTAGACAAACAATTGCGACAAAAGTCCGCCAGGATCATCAGATCGATATTTTGCACCTCTTTATGTGCATCCAGATGGTCTAACAGACGGCGAAAGGCGGCAGCTTCTACTGCCTGTTGGGTTGCTTCATTCATTTTTTTGCTCCATTAAAAAAGGGGCACAAGGCCCCTTTTCGTATTTGCTGATATCTGCTCGGCGTTACACAGCGGGCAGATGCCAGGCCTTATTCGTTATTATCAGATTTTGGTGCTGGCTTTTCCAACAACTCTTTGATACTCAAACGAACCCGGTTCTGACGGTCGATTTCCATCACTTTGACGTCAACCATTTGTCCTTCAGACAGATAATCAGTAACTTTGGCTACACGCTCGTGAGCAATCTGAGAAATATGTACCAGACCTTCTTTACCTGGCAACACTTCAACAAAGGCACCAAAGTCAACAACGCGGGTTACTTTACCGTGGTAAGTTTTGCCCACTTCGATCTCTGCAGTCACCTGTTCAATGCGGCTGATAGCAATGTCGGCTTTCGCACGCTCGGTAGCAAAGATTTTGATGGTACCATCATCTTCAATTTCGATGTTGGTATCTGACTCTTCAGTAATCTGACGAATCATAGCGCCACCTTTACCAATTACGTCGCGGATTTTATCCTGATCAACCTTCATGGTGTAGATACGTGGTGCGTATTCGCTTAACTCTTCGCGGTGACCTGAAATGGCTTCATCCATCACATTCAGAATGTGAAGACGTGCTTCTTTGGCCTGCTTAAGCGCGATCTGCATGATTTCTTTGGTGATACCTTCAATTTTGATATCCATCTGCAGTGCAGTGATACCATTGGTAGTACCTGCCACTTTAAAGTCCATATCACCCAGGTGATCTTCGTCACCCAGAATGTCAGACAGAACCACAAAGTTGTCATCGCTTTTCACCAGACCCATAGCAATACCCGCTACCGAAGCCTTGATTGGAACACCGGCGTCCATCAGTGCCAGTGACGTACCACATACAGAAGCCATGGAAGAGGAACCGTTTGATTCGGTGATTTCAGAAACCACACGTACCACATACGGGAATTCTTCTTCACTGGGCATTACCGCCTGGATACCACGTTTAGCAAGACGACCATGGCCAATCTCACGACGTTTTGGTGACCCGATCATGCCGGTTTCGCCTACGCAGTAAGGAGGGAAGTTATAGTGCAGCATGAAACGGCTGTCACGACGACCCTGTAGCTCATCAATCATCTGTGCGTCACGCTCTGTACCCAGTGTCGCAGCAACAATGGCCTGTGTTTCACCACGGGTGAACAACGCAGAACCGTGGGTCCGTGGCAGAATACCAGTCGCGACATCCAGGGCGCGAATCATGGCCGGATCACGACCATCAATACGCGGTTCGCCAGAAAGAATCCGTGAACGAACTACGTCACTTTCCAGTTCGTGCAACAAGTCCAGAACTTCTTTTTGATCCTGCTCTTCGTCAGCCGCCATAATTTCAGCAACCGCTTTTTCGTTTACCGCAGTAATAGCGTCTTTACGCGCCAGTTTATCAGAGATCTGGTAGGCTTCGGTCATACCTGAGTGCGCTGCTGCTTTTACTTTTTCTTTCAAAGAAGTATTTTCTGCAGGCGGCTGCCAGTCCCATGATGGTGTTGCTACTTCAGCAGCAAATTCTTTAACCGCAGACACGACCGTCTGAAGCTGTTCGTGACCGAACATAACCGCGCCCAGCATGACGTCTTCAGAAAGCACATCGGCTTCAGACTCAACCATCAATACTGCGCCTTCGGTACCGGCTACAACCAGATCCAGCTCGCTTTCTTCCTGCTCTGAAGCACGGGTGTTCAGAATGTATTCGCCGTTGGTATAACCTACCCGCGCAGCACCGATTGGGCCGCTAAACGGAATACCTGAAATAGAAAGCGCCGCCGAGGTTCCGATCATTGACACAATGTCAGTTGGAATTTCAGGGTTTGCAGACATCACGGTAATCACTACCTGAACTTCGTTTTTGAAGCCTTCAGGGAACAGTGGGCGGATGGGACGGTCGATAAGACGTGCAGTTAAGGTTTCGCCTTCTGAAGGACGACCTTCACGTTTGAAGAAACCACCCGGGATTTTACCGGCCGCATAGGTTTTTTCCTGGTAGTTAACGGTTAGCGGGAAGAAGCTTTGATCTGGCTTAGCTTCTTTTTTGCCAACGACGGTAACCAATACCGAGGTGTCATCCATGCTAGCCATTACAGCAGCGGTTGCCTGACGGGCAATAACACCAGTCTCTAGAGTGACAGTATGCTGACCATACTGAAATGATTTGGTAATAGGAGTCACTAGTTGTCCTTTAAATATCTGTCTATATATTTCGCTTTTAAACGCGGCGCATAGTATAGCTTTGAAACCCGGCCAATACCATTGTAAATGTATTCAGGACCCACGTTGCCCCGAATATTATGATACTGAATAGGTATTGAATATTGTCATTATGCAAAAGCCCGGCTAGCCAGTACGTGCATAATAAGAGTGCTACCCTATCAGCCATTGGCAGTGGTGCCAAATTTTACTAAATAGTTAGCAGGATAACTTTAGGGTTATACCATAAAGGGGCCGTCAAAAACTGCACCCTTTGTACATTTTTTCACCTATATCTAATCATTTACCGTATACTTAATACAGTATTGGGGTAAACCCTGGGAGAAGCACCATGCTGATACTAAGATTAGATAAGGCTGGCCAGCCTCAGGATTGGCTTAACCCGGAACAGGCTGCCCGTTTATATTGTCAGCAAAAGGTGCTGTTTGAATTGGGACAGCATCACCGGGTCTTACATGGGGGCTGGAATCGTCAGGGCCGGCAAAGTCTTTTAAGGTTATCTACAATTATTGCCTGCGATGGCAAAGTGACCGATATGTCAGGCAAAATCGCGCTGACAAACCGATACCTGTTTCGTCGCGATAATTGCCTTTGCTTATATTGTGGCCACAAATTTTCTCCTTCGGTCCTGACCAAAGACCATATTTTGCCCCGTTCGCGCGGCGGTCAGGACCGGTGGACCAATGTGGCAACCGCCTGCCAGCGCTGTAACCATTCCAAAGGCGCCCGTACCCCGGAAGAAGCCAATATGCCATTACTGGCAGTGCCGTTCCGGCCCAATGTCTACGAGCGGTTTTATTTAATGAATCGGCGCATTCTGGCTGACCAGATGCGCTTTTTAAGCAGCCATTTTTCCCAGCGCCGAGACTGGGAAATTGCGGTTTAATCCTCTATAAGGTTTGGCTCGCGTCCTTCCTTCAGCTCGGCCAGAGCCCGGTGCCACAGATTCATCCAGTCCGCCGAAATCTTTTGCTGCAAATCATGGGCCTCAGCAGTAGGACAAAACAGCTCCACGGTAATCACAATATGGGTCATCTCGTTGGTTCCCACACCAATGGTCGGGTCAATATGGATAAACTCAACTTCCAGATGACGTTCAATTAAGCCCTTATACCGCTCGGCAACATCACGATAAAATTCACAATGGGCTTTGGCCCGGGCGATGAAGGCCGGTAACAGACTATAAGGATTAACCTGAGGCTCGCAGGTAATACTAAAGGTATGCAAATTGTAACGGCGCAAAAAGTTCAGGTTGCGCACGCTTTGTGTCACCAACTGGCTATTAGGCACATACACGTGCTTACCGGTGTAGGAATAGGTTTCAGGATCCACCTCCAGCAATGCGGTTTTCGCCCAGTCCATTTCAACTACCTCGCCCACGGCCTGGTTCATCTGCACCCAGTCACCTACCCGAAACGGCTTGGCCCCCAGATAATAGATGAAGCCCAGAAAGCACTGGATAAACTCACGCATGGCAATAACAATCGCCACCATAAAGGCTGCGATAGAAATGGCCAGACTCTGAATCTCAGAGCTCCATACCATCACCAACAGAATAAACAGACAGCCGTTACTGATTTGTTCCAGCAGATTGAGGGTATGACGACCGTCTTCGCCTTTTCGCTTACTACGATGTCGTATCAACCACAGCGTAAACCGCTGCAGTGACAAAAAAAGTACCACTATGACAGCAGAGGTCAGTAGCTTGTACTCCGCGGCAAATGAAATTATGTTCTGCCAAAGCTGTTGAAAATCGTACGACAAGCCTGCTCTCCTGTGGCCGGTAACAAGTTTTTGATACACATAAAAAAACACCGGGCAAAGTGCCCGGTGTTTATTATGACGAAAGCCGCTTCGGCTAACAATGCAGACCAGTTAATTTCTAATCTGACCTTCACCATTGACAAGATATTTTTCAGCGGTCAGCGACTCCAGTCCCATTGGACCGTAGGCATGCAATTTCGTCGTAGCTATGCCAATTTCAGCGCCCAGTCCAAGCTGGCTTCCGTCCGAGAAGCGTGAAGAGGCGTTAACCATAACCACCGCGGCATCAACAGCCAGCTGAAAATGCTGTGCGGTTTTCTCATCTTTGGTGCAGATGACCTCGGTATGATTGCTGCCAAATACCGCAATATGATCCAGCGCGCCTTCAAAATCATCCACCACTCGAATGGCGATTTCAAGGCCCAGGTACTCTTCACCATACTGGTCTTCACCGATAACATCAGCATCGTCAAAATACTGGCTGCCTTTTTCGTTCACATGTACTTTAACACTGTGCTTTTTAAAGGCTTCGGCGACCTTCGGCAGGAAATCCGCAGCTACGGCCTGATGCACAACAAGGCCTTCCAGCGCATTACATACACCGGTACGCTGAGTCTTACCGTTTAACAAAATTTGTAACG
>VMHT01109047.1_pt1 | contig 11771 bp, 7 predicted proteins | sample 4693611 | NCBI WGS metagenome assembly VMHT01 (sample SAMN12280063, study PRJNA550983) | marine metagenome | isolation source: seawater sampled from same location over 5 years 0.02-0.2 micron viral filtrate | place: USA: collected off the coast of southern California halfway between the port... ...
ATTAGTTTGTACATCTAAGTCACCACCTAGTTGTGGCGTTCCATCCTGTACAATATCAGTAAGATATCCTGCAACAATAGTTATCCACGCACTTCCATTGTAATTTTTTAAAACATTAGCAGTAGTATTGTAGGCTAAGTCACCTTCATCTAAACTAGAAGAAGGATCAGAACTAGCTACTCTATATCTTGATGCAAAGTCATTTACACTTCCAAGATTAGTTGCTACTTCATTAACACTTGCTATTGAACCACTTACATTATTAATAGCTGTAACATTACCAGATGTAGCTAATGTATTTAAATCTGATATAAAATCGCTAGTCGCTAATAAACTAAGATCAGTTACTATATCACTTGTAGCAAGTGTATTAAGATCTGAAATAACATCAGATGTTGCAAGTAAAGCCATATCAGCTATAACATCAGAATTTCCTAATAAACCTATTTCAGTAACTTTATCTGCAACAGCATCTAAATCTGCAACAACTGCTGAAGTACCAAGTAATGCTAAATCTGCTACTGCTGCTGTAGTTCCTAATCTACCAATTTCTGTTGCTTTAGCTGCAACAGCTCCAATATCAGTAGCATCATTTGCGACTGCAGTTATATTAGCTTTAATATTTTCTACTGCTGCAATATCACTTGCTATAGCACTTACAGCAGTAATGTCGCTAGTTATTGCTGCAAGAGCAGTTATGTCTGTTATATCTTGTGCAAATTCTAAACCATTACCTGAACTGTTAACTGATAATACTCTATTAGCAACAAGATTAGGAAATGTAATATTAAATGTATTTGCTGTTGTTGCCGAAGCTCTAGGAGAAAATTTTAAATCTCTTTCTAATTGCTGAGCCATTGCTGTTAATTTATCTAATTCATCATTAAGAGAAGCTATTTGAAAAGCTCCAGATGTAGGAAAGTCTGTAGATCTAGCTATTGGTAAATCTCTAGATATTGTAATTATATCATTTAGTGTAGCTCCACTACCACCTAATGTAATTGATCCACCACCAGTTACACCTGCTCCTGTAACAGAATATTCTGTAGCATCACTAGGTGAAGCTGCAAAGCTTAATAGTGAAGATCCATTAAATACTTTTAAGTCTGTGTTTGTAAAAAACTCAAAACCTACAGTAAAAGATGTTTGACCAGAAGTAGCAGTATATTGTACTCGTGGTTCTACATCAGAAATATTAATTGCCATTAGCGTAATCCTTTTTCTATGTCGTCAAATAACCAGTCCAGATACCATACGTTCTGAAATGGAATTAATCTACGCACATTACGTGCTGTATAATGATTGTATTTACCTCCACCAACATCATACATTATATCAAATATATTATAAATTTGTGATGCCGAAGGACCAAGTAAACCAACTTTAGATTTCATAGAAGACCCATAAGGTCTTCTTGCACCTACTAATGGTCTTATACCTATTCTATTATCTGTAAGAGCTTCTATTGCTCTATTAACATCTACATAAATTCCACCTAATCCAGATCTGTCAAATGCATTAAGAAGTTTTACACTTAAAGGAATTTTACTATAATCTTTATCAAATCTCATTGTACTATAAACAGAATCAACTAACATACCTGTACCCATTAATAAGATTGATCCAAATAAAAAATCTAAATCTTTTTCTTGCATACCTCTCATTAACATTCTTTGTGTTGCTGCCATTGCAAATTTTTTAAATTGTACAATAGTACTAGCTAACTCATAGTTCATAAATAATGGAGTATCTCCTTTTCCTGGAGTAACAACAGTAATATTTATATCTTTATTTAAAGCTCCACCAAAAGCATTTTTAGCTGCGTCATCAGTCCACTCAGCAGTGTTAGCCATATAATTATATTTTAATTTAGTTCCATGTTGTTCATATGAATTAGCTATTCTTCTAGCTGTATCTTCATCAATTCCAGATGCTGCTAATTTAGTTTTGTTTTTATCTGATAAAGTACCTTTACCCCATTTAATAGAGTCTTCTATAATTCTAGAACCAATCGTAACTGATGCAGCACTTTTCATAAACTCTGTCCATCTAGACATTAAGTTTACATACATAAAATTAAAGTTAGCTGCTTTACCCATCATACCTTCTATTTTAGAAGTCATACCAAACATATCTCCAATATCAGAAAATAACATAGCTCTTTGTCCTGTAATCATATCTACTGCTTCAGCAAATGATTGAGCTTCTTTTTTACCTGCTTTAAAAAGACTACCATTTTTTCCTAACATATCTGATAACATTTCAAATTGTGTTTTAAATCCTCTTTTAATACCAGAAGTCATAACTATTCTGGCAACGTCAGCTGTCGCTGCAAAAAAACCTGTAAGCATTGTAAGAGCATTGTAATGTTTCATTGTTCTCATAGCTCTAGAAGTCCAAGCATGAGGATTAGCAGGTAAACCATATGTACCTCTAACAAGTTCTATACCTGCTTCTAGATCTTCAAGTACTTGGTTTTTTTCTTTAACAAGTTTAAGTTTTTGTTGTTTAGTATTAGCTTTAAATATTCTTAAATTATATTCTTCTGCTACCTGCATTAAGCCTGGAGATGCCATAGAATCAGCTCCGTCATCAATAAGTTTATATCCTAAACCATTAGGATCTCCATATTTTCTTGTAAATAAAATATCTGGAGTTACTTGTCTATAATATGTTTTCATTAAAGAAAATATATCGCTAACAATAAAATCATTATCTATTAATTTTAATTGAGCTTCTTTTGAAAGATTCAATTCTCTAGCTCTTGTAGATCTAGCATATCTAGGTCTATTAAATACATATCTTTCAAGTAATAAATCTTTTACATCATCAGTGTATTTAGTTTTTTCAAATCTAATAAAAGGAAAATGATTTGATAAGTCATCTACTAATTTATTTAGTTTTTTATCATTAATGTATCTTCCTTGTTTAATTAAATCTTCTTTAATTATTTGTTTAAATAATGGTTTGTTAGCATCTATACTAGATTTGTTATAAATAATATTAACATAATCTTTAACTAGATTATTAGATCTTTTAAGTCTGTCTTCTAATTTTGCTATTTTATTTTTTATTTCTGTTCTTGAATATGTAGTTTGTGTACCATCTACTTTAGATCTAAATGTTTTAGTTCCTTCACCTTTTTTTACCATTTGATCTAAAACAGATTTCCATAATTTTATTTCTCTTTCTATAGGAAGTTTTCTAATACCTAGATCTTGTACTTCTTGTCCTATTGGACCATATACTTTTTGTTGCGTTACTCTAGCAGCAGCTGCTATTTCTGGAATATCATGTTGCATACCATTGAGTCTTGTTTTAGTTACTTCTCTTGCAAACTCAGCTAAAGACATTTTATCATTAAATCTATTATGTAAGTTAACACCAATCTCTGTTTTAAATTCTTTTCCATCTTGTACTCTTTTAATCATTAACATATATTGTTCTTTGATTTCTTTCATAGCTTCTATGTTCCCTACTTCTCTCATTCTTAATTCTGTTTCTATTGATCTATTAGTAGATCTAAATCCATACTCTTTAGTGTTTTTTAATTTAAGTAAAGGTGTGTCTAATATATCTGCAATCATTGTTCTTGCATTTTTAGATATAGCTTTAGTAACTCTAAATACATTAGTCCAAGGACCATCTTCACCAAAGACCCCTAAATTACTTTTAACAAATGTTTCACCTTCAAATTCTTGTTTAGGTGTTGGTTTTATTTTTTGTTCATTAGCAGCAGCTCCTACACTTCCTGGTGTTGGAGGTTTTTCTGTAGGATTAATAAACTTTCCATCTTCATATAATTTTTGATCAATTCTTTTAGGTATAGTATTTATAGCTTTATCTCCTTCTATAATTTTTTGTTGTGTTGCTGCACCAACATTTCCTTTAGCCATTTTGTTTAAAATGTATGGTAATCCATATCCACCTGCTACAGTCCAAGGAACATAAGAATCTTCTCTTGTAACATCTAATTGTTGTTTAACTATTTCTTCAGCAGCAAATGCTGTACCAAATAATTTAGCTGTACTACCTAATTTAGTAAATAATAATAAACTTGAAGGATCTGTAAAAGCTCCAGTTACTCTACCTAAATGATACCAAGGACTAGCATAATTTGTTTCTGCTTGATTTTTTAATTTATTAATTATTGATGTTGTTTCTGCTTGACTTTTACTAAACATAAACAGATCATAATTATCTGCATAAGGTATAATTTGTTGATCTTCTTTAGGATTATAGTTTTCATCTGGTGGAAAATCTTGGTTTTCCATTAAGTAATTAGCTCCAATAGCTAATAAATTTTCATCTGCAAAACCTGTTTTAAAATCAGTAAAATTATACTCTACAGGTTTATTAGCCTTTTCAAATATTTGTTGTTCTTCATTTGGTGTAATAGGATATTGGATCATCTAATCTTTCCTAGTTGACCTTTGTAAGAATTGATACCTTGTTCATATCCATCAAAGATCATAGAGTCTAAGAAAACTTGATTATCTGGAGGATAATATTTATTAAATGCTGCTGATCCCATTTCATGTTCAATCATAAATTTAATTAGTCCATGCATTTGATTATTATCTAAAAAATTAATTACAGTATCTCTTGTCATATCAGTTTTAGCTTCTAAAGCATTTAAGTATGGTTCTGTTTTTTCTGCGTAACTTGTTAAAATTTCTTCTATTGTTGGTGTGTCACCATATCTTTTAGTAGTATTATTATTAATAATTGATGAGTTGTTAATCATAACTCTTATACTAGCTCTAATAGAATCTTGAGGTCTACCAAAAATCGCAGCTTGATTACCAGTATTAATATCAGTTATTTCACCTTCCCAAGATGAGTCAGTTTTCATAACTGCCATATAATTATTTGTTCTTAATGTTAATGGTAAAGAAGTATTTTGATAATTATCATATGCATATTTTCTGTAATACAGACTAGCATTTTGTCTAGTGTATTCTGTTTTGTATGGAGGAAATACAGATTCTACTTTTTTATCTTTAGGACTAATTCTAGTATCAGATTCTATCTGTGCATCCATAGATAAGTGTTGATCTATTTCATTGTTAATTTTAATACCTTCATCATAGTAAGGTTTTAAATCTACATCTATTCCTAAAGTTTTAAATATAAATGCAAATGGTTTCATTTCTGTAGGTACATCATTTAATCCTGGAATATCTGGGTACCATTTATAATCACTAGCTTCTATACCCATTTTAATAGTTTTATAAACTACTGATTTAGCAAAGTTTTCTGACCAAGAATTACCATCTAATAAATGACCAAAATTTTTTTCAAACGCTTCATATTTTTGTTCAGCTAAAGTAAGAATGAGTTGATCTCTACTTCCATTTTTACCACTAATTTTATTAACTCCAGCAAATGCAGTGGGATCAAAATATTTAGTACCTTCTGTTAAATTGATAATAGTATTATTATGATTCATTTTTAAATGATAATTTGGTTGTCCAAACTCATTATAAGTTCCTGCAAATTCTATAATAGTATTTTCAAACCCATTATCTATTTCTTTTTTTATAATATTGCTAATATTATTAGTTTGAATTTTTCCTTTACTAAAAGTACCATCTACTAATACAGTTCCAAATCTTTCTTTTTTTTGTGTTTCTGTTAAAGTGTTATTTAAATATTCTCCATAAGCTATAATAGAATTTTCAAAACCTTGATCTTGTATTCCAATTTTATCTTCATATGCATTTTTCACCATTTTAATTTGACCGTTTCCACTAAATTTTGTTCCAGTCAAACCTTGATTTTTTAAAGAATCTAAAGCTTTAATAGAAGCTTGTTGAAACATAATTTTTCCTTCATCACTATTTAAATCAAAATCTTTATTACCTGCCATATGTGTTAAATGTGTCATAGTATTTTCTAACCATTTAGCTTTTACTTCTGGAGTTAATAATGTTGATGATTTATTAGGTAATAATTTTGTACCACTATTGTGAAATAAATCTGTATATTTATTTTTTTCACTTAAAGCAAATTTTTTAGCCCACCAAGAATCTGTATTAATATCTAATGTACTAATAACTTCAGAAAATTGTTCTGCAACTTCTGGTGCATTTAATGCTAAATTATCAGTTATTTTTTTTTGTCTTTCTTGATATTTAGGAACATCTTTTACAATATCATTTAATCTAAAACCTAAAGACTTATTATCTTGTACAGCTGTAGCTCCCATTTTTAAACCTTCTTCATATATAAAAGAATTTTCTAAAGTTAAACCAGGATATTGAGCTTTTATAAATTTATATAAACCAAGATTTTCTTTATAGATTTCTATTTGTCCTGGATTATTAAAATCTACATTTACTTTAGTATTTAATCTATTAATAATAGCTTCTGGTTTTATATTATATCTAGCCATTAGACTAACAGCTTTACCTAAGTCTGGATTAGTTATGTCAGTAATATTTTCATCATTAATTCCATTATTAGCTAAAATAGCTTTACCAAATAATTTTTTTTGTTCTATATCTCTAAAATCTATTTTAGTTCCATTCTTAGCATCACTTACTAATTGTTGTATTTGAATATGATCTTCTACAATTTTAATTGCATCATTTCTATCTTTAGGTTTTGCATTAGGCATATTCTTAATTACATATTCAACAGCATTAGTATTTTTTGCATCTTCAAAATTAATTACATTTAAAATTTGTCCAGGTTCTTGCAATCCATCTAAGTTATATTCCTTAGTAACATTTAATCCTTTAATCTTATCTCCATTATAACTTTGATAAAGAGCCATAACTTCTTTAACTATTTTTGCTCTATTAAAATCGTTAGTTATATGAGCTTGATATTTTTTAAATATAGGATTATTTCTTTCGTTTTTATTTTCAAATAAATCTTCTGTTAAACTTCTTGAATCTTTTCCAGCAGCATAATTATTTAAATAAGTTAAAGCATCTCCTTTGCTACCATCTTCTGTATCTTTAACCATTAAGTTATATACTCTAAGTGTTTCAAGATTTTCTAAATCTTTTTCTAAATCTTTTTTAAGTTGAGTTCCTTTATATCTATTAGTATTAACTAGATTATTTTCAGCAGTTCCATAAGATTCATTTAAGTTTTTAAATGATGTATTTGCTGTATAACTATTAATAGTAAACCATCCTACGTCTGGATCATTTTGAATGTTATCCATATTGTCTGCATATAAATTTTCATTTTCTGTTCTTGTAGTTTGCCAGATTTCTACTGCTTTATTAGTATTTAAATTTTTATGATTAGCAGCTGCATAATTTAAATTAGCTAAGTTTTTTTGTGCAAGTATGTTAGTAGCATAATCTCTATATACACGTGGAGTATTTTCAATAGTATTTTTAGCATATGCATCTACAGCATTTTTCATACCATCTGGATCAAATTCAAATTTCTTTTTTAAATTTAAATAATGTTCTGTAGATGTTTTGTTAAAAGAAGTTTTAAATTGTACAGAAGCATCTGATTCAGCTATTTTTCTAAAAGAATCAATAGCTTCTGAAATAGGTTTAGATATTTGTGCTGCTATATTAGTTGTTGGATATTTAGGTATACCAATATTATCAGCTACACTTGATTTTAAATTTACTAATCTTTTACCTTGTTTTAATGCCATTAAATATCATCTTCCTTATTAGTTGTTCTGTTTAAATAATCTAAATCATATTGACCTTTTGAGTTGTTACCAGCTTTGTATTGTTTAGCGTAAGCAGCTGTTTTAAATCCTGCTGATGCTATACTTGCATAACCACCAAACTCTTGTGATTTACCCATAACTTTAGTTGTGTAAATCATAGTGTCCATTTTTTGATTTCCTCTCATCATATTAATTCTTATATTAGTAATATCTTTTGAAGCTATTCTATCTATTTCAGATTGAGTAGATAAAAAATGTCTACTATCATCATTATAACCTGCTCCTGCTATAATAGCCTTATTAATTTTTTTTTTCTTTTCTGCTTCACCTCTTACGTTGTTTGAATCTTGTATTGCTTTAAGTTCATTAAACTTTTTCTCATCTTCATAAGATTGTATGGCTGCCTTGTTTGCAGATTTCTGAGCTTGTATTCCTTGATAAGTTCCTACAGCTTGAATACTTGTACTTATAATAGCTAATGTTACTGGATCAGCACTCATGCAAATATAACCTCCACACTCATTCCTAATACTTTAATAGGTAATGGATCATCTTGAGATAATGTTACTGTTGGACTTTTATCATAACCTAAAAAGAAAAATTCTTTTTTTTCTGTAACAGGTGTTAAGTCAGAACCACCAGTAAAACTAACTTGTTGGACTACTAAAGATTTGGCAGTCTTGTCTGCAGCTTTTACAGTTAAATCTAAAGCAGAATTAATATCAATGATGGCTCTTGAAATTCTTCTTGGTTGTCCTGTTAATGGACCTTCTGGTAATTCTTTATCAATTGGCATAGTTTCTATCACAGGTGTATAATTAAATCCTATCTTTACCCCAGTTGCGTGAGGATTGGTTAAAGTAATAGTATCAGATGCCGACACAGTAAACGCACCAAGACTACTATTTCCTTCTACACAATTTACTGATTCATTAGTATATATTCCATTTACAGAATGTAAATGTACTTTTATTAAAGTAATAACAGCATCATCTGCTGGAGTTGCTGCTAAAGTTTTATCTAAATTTAATGTATAAGTTCCTCCACCATTATTTGTTATTGCTTGTATTGTATAAACAGTAGCATTTCCTGCAATACTAAATGTTTCATTTACTAATGGATTAGATGTAAAACCATCTGTAATTAATACAGATCCAGACTGTGAACCTCCTTTAACTAAAGGTGATCCTCTTTGTGATACAGTAGATGTTAAGCTACAGTCTAATGTTAAACTATCATCATCTGCAAACTTTTCTAAAGTATAAACAGTAGAACCATTTAATTGTCTTTTACAAGCTACTACAAGAAACTCATTAAGAGCTATAATAGAATGAAAGAAGTCATTTGTTTTTGTTGACCATAATCCCCATCCTGCAATTTTTTCATCTCTTACTGAATGAAATAAAGCTATAGATCCATTATGTACAGAACCACTATTTAAAAACAATGCATATTGTTCTGGTCTTGTAAAGTTACCTTTTATAATAGCTATTTGTTTAGGACTATCTATAAGATGTTCTGCAAGAATAGATACTGATGTAGATTTATATCCATCTTCTATATCTGAATAAACAAACTCTCTAACTGATTTACCATTTTTTTGCACAAACCCTGCTGCTTGATCAAACATTACTGGAGAAGTTCTACCAATTCCATATGGTGTTTGTCTTAGTACAGCTATGTTGCCAGGAGTAATAGTATTATCATTAGATCTAGGTATGTAATATTCTCCACCATCTGTAAATACTTGTAAGTCTTTACCAGATAAAAAATGTCTTACTTCATTAATTTCTGAACCTGCAATATCTAAATCAATAGATTCATCAGCTTCACCTGCTGCTGTATCAAAATTAAAATACTCTGAAATCGTAGATGCTAGTACAGATGAAGGTCTAGATTTAATTCCACCTAACCATAATCTATTATTATGAAATGTAACTGCTTGAGGAAAACCTTTAATAGCTGATATTGTTTGTTCTTTCCAATCAAAATGTGGTCCAGCACTTCCTGTATCTTCAATAACAGTAACTGTTAGTACAGTTGCACTTGTAAATCCTGTTACAAAAACTTGTTTTTTATTTACTTCTAAATACGTGTTTACATAAGCAGATGTAAATGCACTAGCTGAAGCAGTTAATGTTCTTCCTGCACCTGTTGCATGAGCTGAAAGTGTTACACTTATAGATCCATCAGCATATTTATAAAAAGGTTGTTTTGATTTATTTGTACTATTTACAGTTATTGAATCGTCTGTATCAAATGCAAATGCTTGTACTTCAAAAGCTGTAGCTGAAGTTCTAAATATTTTTCTTATTGGATTATCTCTATGAGTAAGAAAGATAGTATCTGCAAACTGTGCAAAATTTAATTCAAATAATTGAGCTGTAGTCCAATTACAGTTAGTTGTAATATTAGAAGATAAAACAGTACCACTAATATTATAAACATCCATTCTATTATTAGATAAAGCAATAATAGCTATTTCATCATCAGAAAAAACAAAAGGTATTAATCTACATTCAGCTGGTAATGTAGCTAAGTAAGAAGTTCCTGGTCTTCTCATTAACCCACCTTCTGCTAATAATGCAAAATTTCTACATTGTTTAGCACCATTGATATAAGCTGGAGTATCTGTTCTTGTAGCTAGTAAAGGATTAAGCTCTCCTGCTGAAAAATTTGTTATTACAGTTTTTAATGCTCTTGCCATTATACATCAGTTCTCGTAGTATTTCTTAAGTTAATAAATCTAGATGTATCAAGTTTTTTATTAGTTACTTCTGAAGCATCTATATTTTTAGATATTAAAAATTGTCTATCAGCTAAACCTTTAAACTCTCTAATCATTCCTGCATCTCTTGCAACTGAACCTGCAAATAAAGAAGCTAGTTCATATTCTAAAGCAACTTTAAAATGAGCTGGAAAATATTCTTCTTCTACTCTGTAAATATAATCAAGTATTAAACTATGATTAGCACCATAAGTATTAACGTAAATTTTATCTTTATATCTTGTATATGGAATTACATAATCATTTACTGTTAAAGAAGCTATATGTAAAACTCCTGGACTAGCTGGTAATTGATATGCATATTCATATCTAGCTTCTGGTTTAGCAGTAAGTAAAGATAGTTGTTTTTGATTAGTAGCAAACTTCCATCTATGTCTTGTTAAAGAAGACTCTACAATGTCTTCATATAAATTAGATGCAACAAGAGCTTCTGTGCTACCATCAGAAAAAGAAGATATAGGTTGAGCTCCTATCATAACTAAAGCTCTCGCACATATATCTACTTTTGTAGTTGCCATTTCTTATTTAACTTTTTTAATTTTAAAAGAATTTTTAAGTCTATCTACTAATGATTTATCTTTAATAAAACTATTATAATAAGCACCTGCCATATCTTTAGGACTATCATCCATAGTTAAGTCATCCCATTGTTTATAAGTATTTTTTAAAGGGTTATTAGTTTTTGCTTTTTTTTTATCCATTTTATTTCCTATTAGTTAATATGAGGGCGAGTTTCCTCGCCCCCAAAATCTTAGTGTATTATGCTAAGACAGCAGTTGTAATTGCTGCTGCACCAGTAGCTGATGTTATTACTAACATGTCTACTGCAATTGTTCCACCTATACCAGATGTACAAATGATAATATCACCTTGTTTAACTTCGTCTTTTGCAGCTAAGAAGTAATCAGAGTTATCGATAGTACCGATAGCATCTCCATCTATATAGAAGAATACTGAATTACCACCTGCTTCTGCAATCTTTTTGATTGGGTTGTCAGTTGCGTATGCCATATATTATATCTCCTATTATTCTGCACATTTTTGAACTCTAATACCATCAGAATCTACTAAAGTACCACCTATGCTAAGCATAGAAGTAATTAAGTGAGAAACTTTTTCTGGAATATAGTTCACTTCAGTTTTTACATCAGTTCCGACCCCTAAACCTAAAGCTGATTTATGGAAAGCTACAGTATGTCTATCAGTAGAACCAGAAGTTTCTAGTCCACTATGTACAAACCATAAGAATCCTAACCATCTTTTAGCAGTCATACCACCAGCGTAAGGTAGTTCACCTTCGCCAACGTATTCTACTCTAGAGAATTGATC
>VMHT01136087.1_pt1 | contig 11771 bp, 15 predicted proteins | sample 4693611 | NCBI WGS metagenome assembly VMHT01 (sample SAMN12280063, study PRJNA550983) | marine metagenome | isolation source: seawater sampled from same location over 5 years 0.02-0.2 micron viral filtrate | place: USA: collected off the coast of southern California halfway between the port... ...
AAAAGAACGTGGAAAGAAAAGTCTAATTATCAATACTGTCCATGATTCTGTAATACTAGACATGCATCCTGATGAGATTGATGATGTTGTAAACATTGTCAAGACTGGTTTTAAGAATGTGAAGGATGCGATGTTTACTAGATATAATTGTGAACTCAATGTACCTTTAGACTTTGAAATAAAAAAAGGTAAAAATTGGCTTGACTTATCCACAATTATATGATATAATGATAATTATAATAGAGGTAATATAAATGACTAATGACTTAATAAATGATATAGATAATCTAAGCAATGATAAACTCATGTCTATGCTTGGTCAAGATGTAGACTCAGGTGGTTCTATACTAGGTAGATTATCTATTAACTATGATACCGAAGACTCAGACGGTAATCTTATAAAACGAGGTCTATATAAAGTAGAGACACAGGAACATGGAGCAATCTTTTCCGAAAAAGTTTCTTTTAGACCTTTCCTAAATACTTTTCAATACAAGAAATACGATGAAGAGAATGAGGAAAACAATTATAAATCTGTAATGTTTACAAGTTGGTCGGATTCAAAACCTGACACCAATGGTACAGACGCATGTGGCAGTGTACCGAAAGCATTACGAGAAGGGCTTGACCCCGTTGCTAAAATGGAACAAGACAAAGTTACATGTTATAGAAATGTTTTTGGTGTAGTATCTATTAAAGGTAAGACATCAAAAGGTGACGAGATAACATTGACTAATGAGCCTGTTGTCTATAGAGTGCGAGGGGTTAATTTTCTACCTATTGGAGACCAATTAAAAAGTCTATCAAAAAGAAATAAGATTATGTATAATACTGTATTAGAATTTTTTGGTACAGAAAAACATACCAAAGGTAGTGTTACTTATTTTGTTGCAAAGATTAAGGATTCAAATAAAGATGTTAAGTTTTCTGATGAAGACAAGGCAATCCTAAAAGAGTTCTTAGACTATGTGAGAAATGAGAACGATTATGTAAAGGGTGAATATGACATAGCTATAAAAGAAAAGCACAAGTCTACAGTATCTCCTGACGACTTGGATGATGCTACTATCTTACAGGAAATGTCCGCTTGACTTTCTTAGAAGAAGTAAAATCATTTTTGGCACAGGCTCAAAACGAGCCTGTTGCCATACCTAAGAATATTCTTCAAGAGTTTAAAGAAGATTGTGGTAAGGCAGTAGAAAAACAGTTCACAGATGAGAGAGAGAAAGAGTTTAGAATCAGGATGTCAAACATTGGTAGACCTTTATGCCAATTACAAATGGAAAAGAAACATTTTGGCGACAAGTCCTTAAAGAATTTTGAAAATTACAATCACAAGTTAAGAAATTTATTTGGTGATATATTAGAAGCAGTAGTTGTAATGCTATTGAAAACAGTGAAGGCTAAAATCAATGGTCTTCAAGGCAGTGTCAAACTTAACACAGAGTATTTTGACATCAAAGGTACATATGATATTATTATAGACGATAAGGTATATGATATCAAGAGTGCTTCACCGTTTGCCTATGAGAAAAAGTTTGGGGAACAAGGTGGTGGATTTGATAAGTTCGTAGAAGGCGATGTCTTCGGATATCTATCCCAAGGGTATCTTTATTCGGAAGCCACCACCAAGCCTTTCGGTGGTTGGATTGTTGTTAACAAATCTACAGGTGAGATAATGTTAAGCAGTCCACCTGAAGAAGATGACAAGTACCGTGAACAGGCTATGGGTACTGTAAAGAAAAATATAAAAGCATTGATGACGGATGAACCGTTTGAAAGATGCTTTGATTTAATAGAAGAAAGTTTTTATCAAAAGAAAACTGGTAATAAAGTTTTAGGCACTGTTTGTTCTTTCTGTGAGTATAAACATTTATGTTGGGGTGATAATCTTCAGTACTTGCCCCAACAACAATCTAAAGCAAGAAGCCCTAGATATTTTTGGTATGCTGAGATAAATAAACCCAAGGAGGTATACAGTGAAGAAAGTTCCAGTTGATGATAATAGTGTTGTTATTGTAATAAAACCCTACGGTGATAACAGATTTGCTTGTGGTCTTCATTCTAATTATGAACAAGACACCGAAGATAAAGTGATGTGCTATACTGTAGCTATGGGCCTTTGTCAAATTGCACTTGATGACCCTGATATGGTTTATGAGATTGGTTTAAGTGTTGCTGAAATTGAAGAGAAAAAAAAAGAAGTAACTAAAAATGGACACGATAAGGTGTTGAACATAACTGAGTGGAGAAAAAAATTAAACTAATGAAACATAATTCTAATTTTAAATACGATTTGGAGTGGGGAAAACAAGGGGAGACCGTTGTTGCAGAAATACAACAAGGTGAAAAGACTGAGGTAAAGTCTGAAAGAGATAAGTGGATTAAGACAGGTAATCACTATTGCGAATATCAAAGTAGAGGGAAAGAAAGTGGGATAAAGAAAACTCAAGCAGAGTGGTGGACTATTAACTTCTATAGTGGTGATAGATTTTGTTTTAATCTTACACTAAAGACAGAGGACTTACGTAAAATAATAAATGATAATAATTTTAATAAAGTTCCTGGGGGTGATAGCAATACATCTTGGGGATACTTAGTTCCTATAATTAAACTAATAGATTTTACAAGCTATGGACAAAATAAATCCTAATTATTATAGAGAAGGCATAGAGACTGCCGACTATATTGAATCCCATAACATGGATTACTTTCAAGGTAATATAATTAAATACGTAACTAGGTATAAGATGAAGAATGGTTTAGAGGATTTAAAGAAAGCAGAGTGGTATCTACAAAGGTTGATTAAGAAATATGCTGACTGAAAAAACATTTTTTGATGATAAATATTTTTATGATATAGACTTTAAATATTTAAATAGGTTAGATAGTGTATATGATAAATATGCTTACTTAAAATATAAAATAGAATATGATGGCAGATTAAATACTAGGCCTCTTGCTGACACAGAATATACATTAAATGATATTTTAAATAAATCTATGATTGTAGATAGAACAGACATTGATTGGAAATCTAAACTAGACTATCTTATATATAAGATTGCAAATAAGATAGCATTACTAGAAAAGTATATTACTAAACATTTTGATGCCGAAGATTCTCGTTCTAGTTCATCAGGCTATTATGAAGATAAAATTATGGAAATGGAAAAAGACTTGATAAGGATTGTAGATAAGGAGATATTTTTATGCGAATAGTTAAAGACCCCTTTACAGGGAAGTTGTTAGTATCTCTTGATGAGTTTGAGAGAAAACAATATAAAGAAAAGAATGTTTTTGATATGACATATACAAAGATGAAAGTTTTCTTTGATGATATTCATGAGATTGTTATGGGTGAAGTTAGTATTTTAGAAAAAGAATATGAGAGGAAAAGAAATGAAGAACTATTTAATAAGTGAAGAACAAAGACAGGAAGTCTTAAAGTATCTGTGGACCAGACCTTATGGGGAAGTGTATAGAATTATGGAAACAATATTGAGATTAGGGGAGAGAAAGGATGACGGATTGGCAGAATCTAGTAAGAAGAAAGTATGATTATAAAATAGATGTTGGGTTTTATTCTCTAGGAATAAATCGTGATTTCAATTTAGTGGTTAACGAGGACACTGTTAACTACAATGTTTTAGACAAAACTCTTAAAGAACTCTATCCTGAGTTTAGACAATCAAATGTTATCGTATCTGTAGCAAGGGAAACAAAGTATCAGTTTGAAGAACTATCCGAAAGGATGACTAAGTTTATTAATAAGATAGTTTAATATAAACCTGCTCTTCTTTTAGCAAGTTCATTTTTTAAAGACTGTTCTTTACTAAGAAACTCTACCCCTATCTTAGGCTTAGGTAGATTATTATTTTTTAATTTATTAATAGCTTCTATATATTTTAAAGTTCTTTCCTTTAAACCTGACATACCTTTTTCAGGGTCGTATATTTTAGTGTACTGTTCTTTTGATACTTCTGGGTCTGTATATATTAAATTATCTATTGCTTTTTCATAGTCTCCTGTAACCATCCCTTCGAAAAACTTAGGAAATTTGTTAGGTGCATCAAGCCAAAATGTAGTTTTTACTAGTATTTTTTTAACATCATCTGTTATAGGTTTGTTGTCATATCTTTCTTCTACAGTCCTGTTTACTATATCGATTTTTTCCTGTACATCTTTATATAATAACTTGTCTAAATCTGACTTACTATAAATTTCACCTGTTTTATAAATAGTGTCGTACTCCTCAGGAGTTACCAAATGTCCTGTTCCTATTGTAGGGCTACCCCCTGATGGAAGTTTTCCTTCTTGGTCTATAGGAGTTCCTTTTGTTACTATTTTTCCAGTGGAATCATCATATATAGAATTTTTAAAACCTTCTTCATCTGTTGATGATAATTCTTTTACTATTTCTTCAATCATTATTTCTTCACCAAACTTCCACCGAAGTATAGGCCCACTATTGATGACATAAGGTGAGTATCCAAAGGAGTAATCACTACACCTGCAAATGCTCTGTCCATTAGTATTTCCTTCTTCTCTATTAGAAACAAAAAACCTGGTTTAAATTCTGTCCATGTTAAGATGACAGGAATATCCATAAGAACAGGAACTATTTTAGGCCATGCAATAACAAAGAACACAGCCGTTAAAGCTATGATTCTTCTTGTCCATTGAAAGCCTTTGTTCTCATATGTTCTTGCTTTATCTACAAAAGACATTTGTGTTTCTGCTCTTTGTAATAACATCTTTTGTTCTTCTTGTTTTGCTTTAATGCTTTGACCCCATATAGACATTACTCCACCGAGTAAGCTAGAGCCTAGCATTGTAATCATTTCTACTGGTAATCCACCCAACATTTTATTTCTCCCCTGCTAATCTGTTTAAGTTATTTAAAAAAGTATTTATCTTTTCTAATTCTCTTTTATCTTTTATGCCACCTTTAAGCATTTTCTGTATGGCTGTTGTTTGCATGTTCTTAACTCTACGTTTAACTGATTCTATCAGTGACTCTGGAGTATATCCTAATTTTACAATTTCTTCATAAGCCCATTCAGGTACGATAGGTCCTTCAAAATCAAACTTAAATAAATTTTCTGCTATAAAATCTGCTAACTTATCTTTTGTTAAAGCAGCATTTCTATCGCTAACAGAGTAGTTATAAATAAGTTTAGTGGTCATTGCTTCTCTTAAAGAATATGAAGACATAAATCTAGCGAACCAATCCTTTAATTGTCTTTGTATTTTTGCATTTTGGTCGTTGGTATAAAAAGGATTCTTAGAATTTTTTTCAAACCATAATTCAATAGCACCATGCAAAGAATTAGGTGTTAGTTTTTTCCAAGCGTCTCTTACCTCTGATGTAGCAGGTGGTATTCCGAATACGGCACTTTCATCTTTTGTTACTAGCTTACCTAAACTATAATTTAAATAATAGTCTGATAAAGTCAATCCACCAAACACTATATCTTTACCGAAGTCATATCCTGGAAAACTGATAAAGTCCAAAGGATTTATATCTGGAGCGGCAACAGTTGCAGTTAAATCTAGCCCTGTGACACTAGAAGGTACACCAAAGATAGCCCAATCAGGAAGCCCTGCCTGTAATAAAAACATACTTAAAGTAGGTATATTGCTATCAGTTAACTTATTAGTCCATCCTACTACTTGGTCTGCAGATTTTACAAATAATGCACCTGTAAGTCCAGATACCACTGCACTACTAGCTACCATTCCTAGTAGTTGTGCTGAGTCTCCTCTTTTAGCATTTTTAATTGCTTCTATTAATTGAGCATGGTAGTTGTGCATAAATGTTTTAAATAAACCTGCGGCTCTACCTACTGTTCCTAGTTGTTGATAAAGAAAAGGTCTTTCCGCTAAGTCGTATCGAACCATATACTTATCCGCTAATCTCCATGCCTGTTCTACTGCTTTTTCTTCAGCGACACCTAATCTTTTTAGATGATGCCCAAACATCAATACAGCATTAAGTCTAGAGTATTGTTCAATATTAGATGCTAATGCTCTACCCGAAGTAATATTTTTGATTCTTGTTACAACGTCTTTTGCATCTGAAAACTTTCCTTGTTTATAGTATCCTTCACCTGCAAATTCTCTCAAGAAGTTATCATTAATAGTTCTGTTTCTTACAGCAGTCTCTATCATTTTCTGTGAAAATTTATCAGGTGCTACAAGTTGTTTCTGCATTAAAGCTACAGTTAAGTATGCATCTGATAAGGCAGTTACATTATCCTTACCTGCTAACTGCGATAGATGTGCAAGTTTTGGTGGAATCATTTGATAAGGCTGTAGCCCCTGAGCAATAGCAAATCTTGCGTTTAGTTGTAGTAAATAAAAATGGTTAGCTAATGCTGCAGTTTTTGTATATAAACCTTTAAATGATGGAGAGATAGACCTTTCAATTGCTTCTACTGCAGAAGATATTTTAGTAGCATTTAAACCAAGAGAATTTTCTACATATTCTTTTCCTGCTTTTGTAGAATTAGGGTACAACATTTCTAGTGTTTGTCGTGAATCAGGTCTAACTCTACTTTGAGAAAACTGTCTTATATTATTTCTCAATCTAAATCCATTAGCAGTTTTTACTGCACCTTCAACATATAATTTTATAGCCAAAGTATAGTCATCTACCCCTGCTCTTCCAGCTTTTGTACCTAGAAAACCTGATACGTTACTAAACTTTTTTCTAGGAAGTTTGTGTATATTGAATCCTGCTTTACTAAATACTTCATCATACTCTTTTTTAATAGCATTGACTATAGTGTCTTTTGATTTTGTTCTTTCTAGATGTTGTAATACATTACTGAAAGCCGCAACAGTATCATCACTACCTTTATTTCTTTCTACTGCTTTATAGTTTACTTCTGCATTAGGTATTTTTTTCTTTAATCTTTCTGCTAATACTTTCGCACCTAATTCTGTAGTAGTGGGTGGTGCATCTATTAATTCTTTATTTACAGAAACATATACTCTATAGTTCCCTGTAAAAATATGTGGAAAAAAGTTGGGTCTTCTGCTTAGTGCTGCAATTCTATAGCCACCATATTGTTTGGCCATAGAGTTATAATATTTACGGATTGTTTCAAATCCATTCATTACATCACGATAAGCTACTACTTGTTCATTACTAAAACCTAACTCATCTAAATAATTCCTACTAACTACACCATCCTTATCGAATTTATTAGACCTTTTATCTTTAGGTGTACTAGACCATATTTCGTATTGTCTTTCTATATCAAAAGTTTTTGTTACTAAATCTTCTTTTTCTTTACTCGATAGTCTGTTAAATCTAACGAGCATACCACCTTCAGAAGGTTCTAGTTTACCTTTTCTTAGTGCTGTTAATCCTTTTGTTGATACTATCTTTGCATTATCTAATACTTTGAGTACCATATCTTCCACAGATATACGGTATAAATTATACTCATCGACATATCTTTTGAAAACAGGATATTCATTTAAAAATTCTTTTGGTAATATTCCTTTTCTAACTTTCATGAAAAGGCTATCTTTTAAATCACTATATGCTCTGATAGGTTTTGGAACTTTTACTTCAACTTTTTCACCTGTCTTTTTATTTTTAACAATTTTTGTTTCGTAATCTAATTTAACTGCATCTAATTTAGCTTGAGTAGGTGTTCTATAATCTGTTCCTTCTCTATTGACTCTGTTTACAAAGGTTTGATTATGTACTAAGAAATCGTCTAATACATCTAATTGTTTTTTTAATTTACCTTGAGATGCACTTGTACTTCTTATCTCTGTTTTTATATTAGCAATTCTCTGTTCTGCTTTTATTCTTGTATCTGCTTTGGTGTTCTTATTTTTTAATACCTTTTCTAGTTTAGCTAAGTCTTTTTGTAATGCAGATTTTTTATCGGCCAATAAATTGTATGAGTCTATGGATGCTGATAAGTTTTTATTTACTACGTCTACATCTTTTTCAAACTGTCGTACAAATTTTGATTGTTTTGCTTTTTCTACTACCTTTGCAGTCTCTCTTTCTAAGAATGTCTTTTGACCATACCTAGGACCAATACCCCCTAAGGCGGCAAAAGTTAAACCATTAGCTAATCTTTGTTCTAAATCACCTTCAGCAGAACCATAACCTAATGCACCTAAAGAAGTTATTCTACTTAATGGTGCAAGACTACTGGCTAAATCCATATACTTACCTAAGACTGCTCCTTTTGCACCTGCAGTTAGAGATTCTACAACACCTTCATCAGCCTTTGACAATGCGTCTATACCACCTACAGCAATCGCACCTGCAAACGGTGCAAGTTTAGGTATGTTAAGCAGTGCCGCTTGTGGCCCACCATACATAGCTATCAGTCCAGGAGATGCTCCTACACCTGCATAAAATTTAGTCCAAAAGTTGTTGGGGATTTTGCTGTCGATTTTTTCAGCTTTTTTGATTTCTGTATTTTCAGCTTTTTTTAAAGCCTTATACATATTTTTGAGAGTACTTTTAGGTTCATCGTTACCTAATTTATCTTGTGATTCTATATCCTGTATAACACCTGCTTTTACTTCATCACTTAAAAACATTCCGGGAATGTTGGACAGTGTTCCTAGAAGATGTTGTGCATAGACTCCGTGATAACCTTTTTTTAAAGATAAGGCATTATTTTTTAAGGAGTCTACAAAACCTATAGGTTCTTCTTTTGTTGAACCGCCTGAGGCTGTATCTTTTTGTATATCTGATTGACTTTCTAGTTTTTTCTTTTTTACTAAATCTTCTTTAATAAAAAGTTTTAATTTATCTTTCTTTTCTTGAGATAAATTATTAGTATCTATAACTAGGTTTTTGCCATCAGATGTTTCATATGATATCGTTGGCATATTTTTAACCTATAATTTCATCTAATTGTTCGTCTGTTTCTATTTGATAGTCTGTTTCTATTTTTTGTACTGTTCCTGATTGTTGCTTCCAAGCACTTAATGCATTGTTTAGTCTCTTCTGATATTCTGCATCAAGTTCTTCTTGTGTTGGTTTTTGTAAATTTATATTAAATAAGTCTTGTTCAATTGTTCCATCAATATAGTCTCTATCTACTAATCCTTTTAGTGTACTATCATTCCATGTTTCACCATAGAATCCTAAAGTTTCTGTTGGTACAGTAGTAACTTCACCCAACTCAAAACTAGGAGCTACTGCACCAGTTTCTTCTACCTTCTTTCTAAATTTCTTTGAACGTGGGTCTATATCTAATAAAAAGTTTACACTATCATTTCCTATATTAACTTCCTTCTTTAAGTTTTCTGCAATATCCGTGTAGTATTGCCCTGATTCTTTTTTTAAATCCACAGCATCTTGTCCTTGTAACTTTATTAAATCATTAGGGCTTAAATCGTCATACTGTTGTTTGTATGTTCTAAGAGTTTCATCATCCATTTCCATTAGTGTTTCAATACCTTTGTTACTTAAAAATGTAGAAAATGTAGGGTCGCTTTGTTGCTCTACTACTCTCATAGCTTTTGTTGCTTGTTTTTCTACAGTGTCTAAATTCTGTGCTATCTCTCTTAAATTTTTTTGACCTTCCGTAGCTATCTCTAAAGCATTTTTGCTAAGTTCTTGATAACGACTACCTGCACCTAATAATATATTTCTAAAACTTCTTGAACTAAGCAGACCCATCTTCTTCCTCCCCTTTAGACATTAATCCTTTTGTCTCTTCTTCCATCTCTTCTATATCTTCTACGTCTTTTTTCTTTAACTTAAAATCATCTAACTTACTTTGTAAGACAGTATTAATTAATTCTTTTGTTTTATTTTTCTTTGGAGGATTGATATTAATCTTTTCAATTCCTGCACCTTTACCTATAGCAAATATCATTTTACTAACTCTTGATGTGAGTAGTAAACCTACATCAGGCGTAAATGCACCTTCTACAAATCCAGAAAATATAATTGTTTTTGTTAAAGATTCTACAGATATACCTGTCTTTAAAAGAAAAGCTACTCTTTCCATTACACCTTTATTCGTTGTTAGTTTTTTTAATATATGTAATCCTGCATCTTCTACCTTCGCATACTTTGGTGGATTTTCCCAAGGATAATTTTTTGGCGTATCCGTTAAAGATTGCCCAGGTATAGGTGCATCAAATGGATTTGATTTTCTAAGTGCCATTATGTTTGTAGTCCTCTTATCATTTCTCTAAGTGTTTGATTTAAAAAACTATCAAAAGCATCAGTATTAGACTGTGCCACTTGACCGACCTGTCCTGCAGCTTGAGGTGCTTCTGTAGCCATCATTAAATCATTAAAATTTATGGCGGTTTTTATTGATGCCATTTGTTCAATAGGGTCAAATTGTGTTGCTTGACTTGCACTTCCTTTATTTAATAGTGAAGTGCCTACTATAGTTCCTATTTCTGCCCACATATTATTATACTCCTGCTCCCGATGTTAATACACTACCAATTATATCGAATCCTATACTACCAATCATTTGATTTAATGCATCTTTTGAAGATTCATTTAGTAATGCAATTTCTGTTTCTCTTTCTAATGCGGCCATTGCTACATTATGCGCTCTGTCTCTGGCATTTTCTGATGATGTGTTGACCCATGATGCCTCATCTCTCCACTGTTGCCATAATGCTGATAGTGCAAAGTTAGAAATATTTAGTAAGTTTTGTGCATCTGTTTGATTTGCCGCATTAATACTTGCAGTATTTGCTGTATTAACTTGTCTTCTCCATGTTACATTTGATTGGTCAATTACTCTTTGATTTTCAACGTTAAATCTTTCTCTTTGGTCTTGAAGTTGTGCATTAAACTGATTAATAGTTGCTTCTCTTTGTGCGTTAGCTTCTGCTACACCTATTTCATTTTGTGCATTTTGAGCAGATATTTTATTAGACTCAGCTACAGCATATTGATTCATAGCATCTTGCCTTGATGCATTGTTTGTATTAATCTGTGTTTGTAGACTTGAAAAGAATTGGTCAGTCTGTGCCTGACTTTGTGCATTAAATTGTAGTGATGCATTTTCTGCCGCTTGGTCTGTCAATAATGTCTGTTGTCTTAGTTGGATATTTGTTAAACTTGACTGTTGTCTATTGGATAAATTTTGCATATCCATTTGGAAATATTGTTGAGCATTTAAAACTGCCGCCTGTTGTCTATTATTTAAATTTTGAAATACAGCCTGTTTATATGTGTCAGCATCAGCTTGAGCAATAGGTATAGATGATTGCAATACACCTGTAGCTAGAGCCTCAGCGGCAATACTAGACGCACCTAAACCACGCTGTTGCATGGAGGCATCAACTAGTCTTTTTGCCCCTTGAGCAAAAGCAGGTAGAGGTTTACCCTCATCGACTGATTGTTGTATAGCTTGGGAAATATTAGCGAGTTGACCTTGAACGGTTGCTTCTGGTGGTAATGCTGTTAAGTCTTGTTGTTCTGCCACCATTGGTTGAGTTACAGTACCTGTCTCTGCTACCATTTGAGGTACAGCTTGACCTGTCACTGCTTGATATTGTGGAGCAGATGTTACTGTTGCTTGTTGAATTTGTGCTGCACTAGGTACTTCTGCTGTAGGAATTGTAGGGGCTACAGTGGTTGTAGGGGTTGGTGCTTGAACTTGTCCTTCTAGGCCTGGAGTTACTTGTAGTGTACTTGGTGTGACTTGTTGTAAAGCTAATCCAGGAGTAACTGCAGTTCCTGTAGGTAATGTAGGTTGTCTCATAGCCGCACCGACTTGAGCCTGTACTACTTGAGATGGGTC
>VMHT01029584.1_pt1 | contig 11767 bp, 4 predicted proteins | sample 4693611 | NCBI WGS metagenome assembly VMHT01 (sample SAMN12280063, study PRJNA550983) | marine metagenome | isolation source: seawater sampled from same location over 5 years 0.02-0.2 micron viral filtrate | place: USA: collected off the coast of southern California halfway between the port... ...
CATTGTAATAGTCTCATCACCTTCTACTTCATTATCTTTTACATATAACATTTTTATAGTAGCAATACCATTATTAACAACAAAACTACCAAATGCATTTCCAAATTCAGCTCTGGCTTCTGGAATATCAAATCCCTCACTAGAGTCAGCTATTATTAAGACGGATGTGTTAGATTCTTCAACAACCACTGAAATATCTTCGTGGTTAAAAGTCCCATCAAGTCTAAACGCAGCACTCAATTCATTAGGTAAATTAGTTCCATTTAAAGTCCATGTCACTTCAGTTCCTTCAGCGCCATTAACAGGAGTTACGTCAATAGATGTTATTTCATATTGATCGCTTGGTAATTGTGGCATAGGTCCTGAGTATATTGCAGGGTAAGTTTCTACTTCCATACCTAATTGAGCTTTAATATTATCTGCTTTAACATTTAATTCATTAAGAGCATCTAAACATAATATTTGCAAAGCTTCATAATCTACCCAATAATATGTCTCATCTTCATAAGTAGTCCATTCATAATCCATAGGTTTAACTAAAGAAGGCTCTATAGCAGCTAATTCCTGTGCAATTAAACCTACATTTCTAATCTCTGCACCGCCATCTTCTACGTGACCGAAACCAAAAGCCTTTCCTAATTCATTAAAATAGAAATAATAAGACTCTAACTGTCTTACTTTTGCTAAAGCAGATCCAGTAGGTCCTTCATGTGTTACAAATCTAGGATCTCCAGCCCATTTTCTATTTCCTATATAACTAAATGCCATTATTTATGTTTCTTTTTTATTTATTATTACCTTGGTCTCATTTCTTGCAGACACATCATCTCATCAAAAGAGTCACCCATTTCGTAAATGCTTATGTAACTATGTTGTCTTGTAGGATAAGTTGATGAACAAATATATTCTTCTCCTCTAGAAGGAATATATGTTGACTGGCTCATACCACCTGATGTATAATATACATACCCTGCATAATAAGCTGTAACTCGGTAAGATTTTTCAGAACCGCCGCCAGCAGGACCCGTAGGGCCTTGCGCACCAGTAGGTCCTTTTGCACCTTTTGGTCCTTGATCTCCAGTAGGTCCTTGTGCACCCCTTCCAGATCCAGAAGACCCAACACCACCTTTATTACCTATAGGGCCTTTAGGGCCTTGACCACCTTTATCACCTATAGGGCCTTTATCACCAACAGCCCCTGAGTAGTTCGTTCCATGTGCACCTTGATCTCCTTTTGGTCCTCTATCTCCTACTGGTGAATCACCAACCGGACCTTTTGGTCCACGTGGAGTAGTACCTTGTACACCTTTGTCACCTTCGCCACCAGTACCACCTTTATCACCTTGAGGGCCTTTATCACCTCCGCCACCTTCATCGGCGGCACCACCTTGGTCACCTTGTTCACCTCTAGGTTGTATACCTTTTATACCTTTATCACCGCCACCACCTTGGTCACCTCGGTCACCAGTCGGTTGTACACCTTTAATACCTTTGTCACCGCCGCCACCAGTTGCACCTTTTTGACCAGCGTCACCTACTGGGTCCTTTCCTCGAATACCTTTATCACCATCACCACCGATCGCACCTTGGTCACCAGTCGGTTGTACACCTTTAATACCTTTTGCGCCTCCGCCACCTTGAGCACCTTGCTCACCTTTAGGTTGTACACCTTTAATACCTTTATCACCATCACCACCTGGGCCACCTTGCTCACCTTTAGGCTGTATACCTTTAATACCCTTATCACCAGTAGCACCAGTAGGACCTTTAAGTCCTTTATCACCAGTTGGTTGGTTACCTTTATCACCGGTATCACCGACAGCACCACCGCCACCAATATCACCTGTTGGTTGAGTACCTTTTATACCTTTTTGACCAACATTAGGAAATCCATTGGATAAATATGCATCATCTATATCTGGTGTTGAAGCCGTTACTTCTTCCATTCTAGGATATGCGAATACTAATTCTGTACCAACACTATTAGCATAGTAATGATATGTTCTATGTCTAAGTGAAGTAGTCGAGCTGTGCATTACAGCATCACCGCCTATGTTACATCCATTAGTAGTAAATGCGAATCCATCTGTTGTATAAACACCTGTTTGTTCGTGCCTAGCAGTTGCACCAGTTCCGGAAGGAAATACGTGACCTACTACTAAATACCATACATCTTTTGTATAACCACTAACACCACGACATTCAAAATAAGGATTACATTGTGACGAACTACCATCACTTCCATATAATACACAGTGTCCACCTCCATTTGTTCCTAAATAAAATGTTCCGTTTGCTTGGTCTGAAGTTCTTTTTACCCATACACTAAATCTATATAGTTTAGTATGATCTACATTATAGTATGAACTATTCCATCCACCATCACCACCATTACTAGTACCATCTGGTATAGTTCTCCATAATACAGTGTTTTCACCATAAGGTCCTTCACCGTATTCTAATAAGTTTTCATTTGAACCACCATTACGCGAGAAGCCAGTAGCTGAAGTATTACCTACAGTCCATGTTGAATAATCTAACATGTTAGTATTATTAATACCTAACCATCCCTTTTCACCTTGTTCACCTTGGTCACCTTTTAAACCCTGAGCACCTTTATCACCACCAGCACCAGTTCTACCTTTTTCACCAATTGGACTATCACCAATAGCACCTTTGTTACCTTTATCACCGTCACCACCAATTGCACCAGTTGGTTGGTTACCTTTATCACCACCTCCACCAGTAGGGCCTTTAGCTCCTTGTGCTCCAGTTGGTTGAGTACCTTTAGCACCATCGTCACCAGGTTCACCCTTTTTACCTTTAACACCTTTATCACCTGTTGGTTGATTACCTTTATCACCACCTGGGCCAATAGCACCTTGGTCTCCAATATCACCTGTTGGTTGAGTACCTTTATCACCGTCACCGCCGACATCACCAGTACCACCCTTTACGCCCTTTTCACCGACTGGAGAATCACCGACACCACCAGTTCTACCTTTATCACCAGCACCACCTTTAGCACCTTGTGGAGAATCACCAGTTGTACCAATTGGGCCTTTAGCACCACCGCCACCAACATCTCCTACAGGAGAATTTGCACGTAAACCTTTATCACCTTGTGGGCCTTGAGCACCTTTATTACCCTTTTCACCGACTGGAGAATCACCGACACCACCTTTTCTACCTTTATCACCTTGGCCACCTTTTGTACCTTTTGGAGAATCACCGATACCACCTTGGTTACCTTTATCACCCTGGCCACCAATACCACCGGTTGGAGAATCACCTACAGCACCTTGCTCACCTTCTATTCCTAAATCTCCTCTTGGAGAATCACCGATACCACCTTTAGCTCCAATATCACCACCAGTTCCTAAATTACCTTTAGTACCTTGGCCTCCTTTTAAACCTTTATCACCCTGGCCACCAGTTGCACCAGTTAAACCTTTTTGTCCTTGTGGAGAATCACCTACTGGGCCTTTATTACCTTTAGGGCTAGCGCCGATCTCGCCTTTTTTACCCTTAATACCTTTAGTACCTTTATTACCTTTATCACCACCGTCGCCTCCAGTACCAAGTACACCTTTATCACCAGTACCACCTAAGACACCTTTAGCACCAACATCACCTCCAATACCGATTGCACCTTTAGTACCTTCAATACCTTTAAGGCCTTGTACACCTTTAAGACCTTGTTCACCACCTTCGCCGGCTCTACCTTTAGTACCTTTGATACCCTTGACACCTTTTTGGCCACCATCTCCAGCACCGCCCTTATTACCTTTACTACCACCAGGTCCTAATCCACCCTTAGTACCTTTCGGTCCTTGAGCACCTTTATCACCATCATGTCCCTTTTCTCCACCTAAATAACCAAAGTGGTCTGGGTGCATGTTATCGGTCGTAAACGCTGGGTTACCCGCGATCAATATTTTCTTATAGTCAGCCATCTATTTGCTTTCGTGTATTATTAACTACCTAATTGGTTTTCAATATCAGTTATCTTATTATCTAAATCTTTTATCGCTTCTATTAATACTGGCGATAATCTTGAGTAATCCACACCTAATATAGTATCATATCCAGGTACTTGTTCCGGTAATGGGAATACTAAGTCTGGGAATTGTGCTTCTACTTCTTGCGCAACTAAACCATACATAGGTGCATTTGCTGGTAAGCCAATTGTTTGACCTAATTCATTTGCACTCCATACAACACCTCTTATAGCTTTTATCTTATTAAGAGTATTACCAATTGGTCCCTCGATAGTCTTTAATCTACTATCCGATGCTCCTGAAGGTCCAGTAGGTCCTGTTGCACCTTTTTGACCTTTAGCACCTTGTGGTCCAGTAGAACCTTTAGTACCTTGAGGACCAGTACCACCAGTTGGTCCTTGAGGACCAGTGTTACCTTTAGCTCCTGCAGGTCCCTGAGGCCCAGTTGGCCCTTTAGCACCACCGCCACCAGTTGGTCCCTTTAAACCAGTACCACCTTTAGCACCTTGGCTACCTTTTAAACCAGTAATACCTTTTAGTCCTTGTTCTCCATCCGGTCCCTGTGTACCTTGAGGTCCTTTTAAACCAGTTGGTCCTTTAGCACCTTGTTCTCCATCAGGTCCCTGTGGTCCAGTTGGTCCTTTAGCACCAGTTGCTCCTTTAGCACCAGTACCACCTTTGAGACCATCAGGTCCCTGAGGACCAGTTGGTCCTTTAGCACCTTGAGGTCCTTTTAGTCCTTGTTCTCCAGCTGCACCTTGTGCACCTTGAGGTCCTTTTAAACCAGTATTACCTTTTAGTCCTTGTTCTCCAGCTGCACCTTGGCCACCTTGAGGTCCTTTTAAACCAGTACTACCTTTTAATCCTTGTTCTCCATCCGGTCCCTGTGTTCCAGTCTGACCTTTTTGACCAGTTGGCCCTTTAGCACCAGTCGGTCCTTTTGCACCGCCACCACCTTGAGGTCCTTTTGCACCTTGAGGTCCTTTAGCACCTTGAGGTCCTTTAGCACCAGTAATACCCTGAGCACCTTGAGGTCCTTTTGTACCTATATCACCTTTTGCACCTTGTCCGCCTGTTACACCTTTATCACCTTGGCCACCTTGAGGTCCTTTAGCACCAGTACCACCCTGGCCACCTTGTGGTCCAGTCTGACCTTTTTGTCCACCATCACCTTTTGGTCCTTTAGTACCTTGAGGTCCTTTAGCACCTTCAGTTCCTTTTGGACCTTTATCTCCTTGTGCTCCTTTTGCACCTTGAGGTCCTTTAGCACCGCCGCCACCTTGAGCACCTTTTACACCAATTTCACCAACATCACCAGCTCCACCTTGAGGTCCTTTTGCACCAGCAGTTCCCTTTGGTCCTTTAGTACCTTGAGGTCCTTTAGCACCTTGAGGTCCTTTAGCACCGCCACCACCTTGTGGTCCCTTTGCACCAGTTGCACCTTTTTGGCCACCGCCACCTTGTTCACCTTGTGGTCCAGTCGGTCCCTTTGCACCAGTACCTCCTTGAGGTCCTTTTGCACCACCTTCACCTTGTGGTCCAGTTACACCTTTTTGACCTTGAGGTCCTTTAGCACCAGTTGCACCTTTTTGTCCTTTTTCAGCTTCAGGTCCTTGTAAACCTGTTGCACCTTTTTGTCCTTTACCACCAGCACCACCTTGTTCACCTTGTGGTCCAATCGGTCCCTTTGCACCGGTTTCTCCAGTAGCACCTTTTTGGCCACCTCCACCTTGCGGTCCAGTTGGTCCTTTAGCACCAGTTGTACCTTTAGGTCCTTTTGCTCCCTGTTCACCTTGAGGTCCAGTTGGTCCCTTTGCACCTTGAGGCCCTTTAGCACCTTGGCCACCTTGTGGTCCAGTTGGTCCCTTTAAACCAGTACCACCCTTTTGACCTTTTTGGCCGCCGCCACCTTGTTCACCCTGAGGTCCCTGTGGTCCAGTAATACCTTTTGCTCCTTGAGCTCCTTTAACACCAATAATACCCTGTGGTCCAGTTGGTCCCTTTAAACCAAGATCACCCTGTGGTCCAGTCTGACCTTTTTGTCCGATTTCACCTAAATCACCTTGACCACCGCCGGCACCTTGGCCACCTTTTTGTCCTTTTTGACCTTGGCCACCTTGAGGTCCTTTACTACCACCGCCACCTTGAGCACCTTTTTGTCCTTTTTGACCTTGGCCACCTTGAGCGCCGCCACCACCTTGAGCGCCACCACCACCTTGTGGTCCTTGTGCACCTTTTTGTCCGGTTTCACCACCAATACCTTGATCACCACCAGTACCTTGGCCACCTTTTTGTCCTTTATCACCTGCTCCACCTTGAGGTCCTTTGACACCTTTATCTCCAGCGCCACCTTGAGCACCTTTACCACCTTGAGCACCTTTTTGACCCTTCATTGCACTATATGCAGTGGGATCGAAGTTACCAGCGTGTAAAATTATATGTCCTTGAATAGTGGCTCCTGCCTTTAAATTTGCCATTTAATAGTTTCTTGTTTTTGTACTTATTTTATATATCAGTTTCATTATGATTCAGTAAAATTCCAAAAGTGTAAATCACCTCCTGCTTTAATATTCATTGGATCAATTTCTGTAAAAAACGGATATACCATTTCTTGCCAAATACTTGCCGAAGAATATACTTCTGTTCTTAAATGAAAAGCTACTGATGTAGTATTACTTCCCATTTTTAATACTCTTGCATCAAGTGGTGTATTAATTCCTCCAGATGCTATTTGTTGAGCAGCAGTTGTAAATTCATATTCACCAGCCCATTCTCCAAAGTATTCATCATGCCATGCAGTAACTTCTGTAGTAGTCATCCAATCTGGTAAGAAAAAGAATGACATAAGTTTCCATTCAGTTAATGCTGAATTAAGGTTTATATCAGTTTCAACGGACGGTCCATAAACTTTAGTATTAGCGTTATATGTAGTTCCATTATATCCTTTATTATTAGATCCATTTGATTCTCCAATTAAAGAGACTCTATTTTGACTACCAGCATGTTCTCTTACTCTAACCCAAACTCCTGCCATATATGCTTTTGTAGAATCTACAGTAATAGATCCTCCGCCTAAAGCAAGGTCTCTAGTTTGATTACTAGATGGACTTCTAATTTCAGTTACTTGTCCATGTGGTTGAGAATTAGAAATATTAGTAAATTGATTACCATGCCATCTAATATGATTGTATTGCCCTGGCCCACTCATGGATGCTGCACCATTATTACTTTGTCTATTTAATAGACCACTTCCACTTGTATTAAGTGTGTAAGCTTGGCTTGTATCAGCTAAATTTCTATCTGAATTATAGAATGTAGAAAATTGACTAGGTACTTTTAAATCAAAGTTAGCTGGGCCTTCAGCGATGTTTAATGAATTAATATGCCATTTATGTAAAGCAACATCTCTATCTTGGTCTGGGTTCTCACCAGCTTTATATACTTCTAGGTTTCTACCGTAAATCCCAGTATAAGGACTTCCACCAGCTCCAGCACCACTACCTGCATAGGCTTCAATTTCTAATGTAGCGGCTCCAGCACCTACTGAACTTACCCTAGTATGTAAACCTTCAATTCTTTCATATAGGTCACAACTCTCACATGTAAATGTAGAAGTACCACCACCAGGTTCTATTAACTTAACTTTTAAATATCCATTGTAATGAAGTGCTCCTTGTTGAATCTTACCGTCAAAAGTAAAACGTAGTTTCTCACCTGGATTAACTCTGTCTTTACCTGTATTATCCCAATTAATAGTTCTAGTAGCTATTGTTTGTGCACTTTGAGAAGTTCCAGTATATGAAAATGTTCCAGCACCAGTACCTGATGAAAGATCTTCGCCATAACCAGCATGTCCCACAGTGCTTTCTTTGTGTTCAATTACTAATTGTGCAGTTGCATTATCTTGAAGAGTACCCTTTCCCTGAAGCGCTTCAGATAGCTGTCCTATATCATTAATATTAGTAATAACTGCAGCGTAACTCCAATTCTCTGAAGAGGTTGTTACATTTTTTGTCATTCTCCAAGATCTAAATTCAATAAATTGATTTAGCCAAGCAGAGTTAACGTGTATATTACCAACATTAACAATTACAATAACACATTTTCTAGAATCACTGTACCAATCACTTAATTTTGCTGCACCATTACTTAATCCCTCATCATTACAATCAGCAAAGTAATGTTCTCCTAAACGAATACCTGGTGAACTACTCCCACCATTATATGAATTAGTATCATTAAAATAATCAAATTTTAATAAATGATAACCATCACTTTTACCTTGCGCACGACTCCAAGCATAAGCATCAAATTCTAAATAACCATATTCAGATAAATTACTCGTAGTTACAGATACACTGTTACCACTATAATAACCGCTTCCAGATTTGTTATTTGGTACCCATCTGACAAAAGCAGAACTGGATTTGGCATTACTACCAAATCCTTGTGCTGTTATCATAGTATCAGTATAACTTCCTCCAACGGAAATATTATCATGTGATGCTCCTCTAAGTCTTGTTAAATCTAAGCTCATATTCTTGTCCTATTATCTTTGATTAAAATTGAAACCTCATTGTTGAACCATCACTAGTTATTTCACCACCACTTCTAAATAAGTATTCCGGCGAGTTAACTAAACTTCCAACGTATAATTTTCCATCTGTTGTCAAAGACATAGCACCTGAACCAGCAGCTTGACTTTCGTATTGCCATTTCCAACCTCTGGCTGCTTGGTTATTCATTTGGAATATCATGGCATAATCGTTCAAATAACCTAATGTTTGACCTGAGTACATACCAATACCATACGTTGCAGAGTTACCCCACATTCTGTATTTAGATGCGTTGTTTCCAGATGCCGCAGCAAATTGAGTTGGACCTACTAAAGAGGATCCATCGAATGTCGCGTTAGCTTCAGCGTTAGCTGCACCTTGTACGCCGGTTGATGTTAATATTCTATTATTAGAAAGATTCGTTATAGTTGCTGTACCTGAACTACCTGAAGAACCACTTGAGCCATCAGAACCAGAAGTACCTGAGCTACCTGAAGAACCAGATGTTCCACTTGAACCACTTGAGCCTGAAGAACCAGATGTTCCGCTTGAACCAGATGTTCCAGATGAACCACTTGAGCCATCAGAACCAGATGTTCCAGATGAACCTGAACTACCAGAAGTTCCAGATGAACCACTTGAACCAGAAGTTCCAGATGAACCAGAAGAACCAGATGAACCACTTGAACCAGAAGTTCCAGATGAACCGTCTAGGTCTCTAACCTGTTCCCAATCTTCTCCATTCCATTGATAAATGTTACCATCTGCCGTATAACCTAATTGACCTGTAAATTCACCAGTACCTAAAGCTGCTAAGTTAGTTCCTGATTTAGCACCTGAATATCCGGATGAACCAGATGTTCCGCTTGAACCTGATGAACCACTTGAGCCAGAAGTACCTGAAGAGCCACTTGAACCAGAAGATCCGTCAGAACCAGATGTTCCGCTTGAGCCAGACGTTCCGCTTGAACCTGAAGATCCATCAGAACCAGAAGTACCTGAAGATCCATCAGAACCAGAAGTACCTGAAGAGCCGCTTGAGCCATCAGAACCAGAAGTACCTGAAGAGCCACTTGAACCATCAGAACCAGATGTTCCACTTGAACCAGAAGATCCGTCAGAACCAGATGTTCCAGATGAACCACTTGAGCCATCAGAACCAGATGTTCCAGATGAACCTGAACTACCTGAACTACCAGCATCACCTTTATCACCAGTCGCAACTAATGAAATTACAATATCATCTCCATTACTAAATGGGGATGTGGATGATGAACCTACATTTGATAAATCAGTTAATGTCCACCATTGACCGTTATCGGTTAAATCACCAATAGCAAATAATAAGTATTCATCTGCATTAAATTTTTTAGATATTCTAATATGTGCTTTAACAGCTGATGTTACTGCGTCTAATGCCGTAAAGAATGATTCTACACTACCATTATCATCGTCAGTTTGATTTATATAAATTGAACTTGCCGCGTTTTGAGTAGTAAAATTATTAAGTCTTAATCTACCATCCGCAGGTTGTGAAGCTCCTGTAGAAGATGCAAATGTATAATCAAATGATGCACCACCAAAGTTACCATCAGCACCAGAAGTACCTGAAGAACCTGAAGTTCCACTTGAACCAGAAGATCCGTCAGAACCAGATGTTCCACTTGAACCTGAAGTTCCACTTGAACCTGAAGTACCTGAAGAGCCGCTTGAGCCTGAAGAACCAGATGTTCCGTCAGAACCACTTGAACCAGAAGAACCAGATGTTCCGCTCGAACCAGAAGATCCATCAGAGCCAGATGTTCCGCTTGAACCAGATGTTCCGCTTGAACCAGAAGATCCGTCAGAACCAGATGTTCCACTTGAACCAGAAGATCCGTCAGAACCAGATGTTCCAGATGAACCAGAAGATCCACTTGAACCGCTTGAACCTGATGTTCCGTTTAAGTCTTGGGTTTCTTCCCATGCATCTCCAGTCCATATAAAAACTCTACCGTCTGAAGTAAAGCCTACTTGACCTACAAATTCACCATTACCTAAAGCCTCTAAGTCAGATCCCGATTTAGCACCTGAATATCCAGAAGAACCTGATGTTCCACTTGAACCTGATGTTCCACTTGAACCAGAAGATCCGTCAGAACCTGATGTTCCACTTGAACCGCTTGAACCGGATGTTCCGTCAGAACCACTTGAGCCACTTGAACCAGATGTTCCGTCAGAACCAGATGTTCCGTCAGAACCAGAAGTACCTGAAGAGCCGCTTGAACCATCAGAACCAGATGTACCTGAAGAACCAGATGTTCCATCTTCACCTTTTTCACCTCTTTCACCAGAAGCACCATCATCACCAGAAGTACCTGAAGAACCAGATGTTCCGTCAGAACCACTTGAACCAGATGTTCCACTTGAACCGGAAGAACCAGAAGAACCAGATGTTCCACTTGAACCAGAAGTTCCTGAAGAGCCTGAAGAACCAGATGTTCCACTTGAACCAGGTGCGCCGTTTTCACCAGCAGGTCCCATTTCACCGCTTGAACCGGAAGAACCAGAAGAACCAGATGTTCCATCGATACCACTTGAACCAGAAGTACCTGAAGAACCAGCTTCACCATCAGCACCTTTTTCACCGTCAATACCTGAAGAACCAGATGTTCCACTTGAACCGCTTGAACCGTCAGAACCAGATGTTCCACTTGAACCGCTTGTTCCGTCAGAACCAGATGTTCCGCTTGAACCAGAAGAACCAGAAGAACCAGATGTTCCTGAACTTCCGCTTGTTCCTGAGCTACCATCTAGTGGTGCTCCGGCATTTTCAAAAAGGCCGCTTGTTGAGTTATACGCTAAATAATCACCGTTTTGTAGGTTATTTAGCAGTATCTCTTGAATTTGTTTTAATTTTAGTCTAGACATTTAATACTGTTTGTATTTTTTTCGCGTTATATTATATATCGTATCTTAACTTCTAAAGGGTTAAATACCTTTTGAAATTTTAAATATTTTATTTATTAATATCAAGCATGTTTTTTAAATCCGTATCCACTATAAACATACAATAGTCTCCTGCTTGTTTAGGCACTTTACTAAATTTTATTTTAGGCAGCTCGCCAGCATGATATTTTGCTTTATTAAAAAAACCTTGATTTGATTGTGGCCAAGATTTTATATGTAAATCTAATGATGTTATTTCATTATTGCCACACCATGAATCAA
>VMHT01055566.1_pt1 | contig 11767 bp, 2 predicted proteins | sample 4693611 | NCBI WGS metagenome assembly VMHT01 (sample SAMN12280063, study PRJNA550983) | marine metagenome | isolation source: seawater sampled from same location over 5 years 0.02-0.2 micron viral filtrate | place: USA: collected off the coast of southern California halfway between the port... ...
ATTTTCAACCACTCTTGTTGAAATACCTGTTCTAGTTAAGTCTGACCTTGTTGTTGTTATAGTTGATGTGCCTGTAATTCTTCCAGTGTTCGTTTCTCTAGCTGTCTCTGATGTTTGACTTACAACTCCACTCCATTGTGTTTGCCACGCATTCCAAACAGTTCCAAGAACACCCTGATTTCTCAAACCATTTTGTATCGTATCAAAGTTACCCTCAACATTGATTATGAGTGCTGGAACTTCTTCTGATTCAAACCACTCATCACCCTCTGGTGATAATGATAACTTACCAACCCATTCATGTATAAGATAAGTTTGAACATTTTCAACTCTGGTTGCGTATGGTTGATCCACAAAGGATGTTGAAGTGTATGGGAGTGTTATCAAGTCACCTGTCTTCTGATAACCAGCACTTGCTCTTGCACTATCACTTGTTGCCACCTCTGTCAACCCAACATTTCTTAAAATACATTTTGGTCGTAATTGATTATTCTCAAAATCAATCGCACACTTGTAATCCTTATGGAGTGTTTGACCGACTCTATGACCAGCAAAGTTATCGACAATAAATCCAGATTTGAATCTGTTTAGACCATTCACATCTTGTATTTCAAATGACTCTGCATCCCTTTCAAGTAAAGTAAGTGCAGTAACAGACTCTATTCTTTCTATACGATTTTTTAGTCTACCAATATCTCTCATGGTAAATCTTTGTGTCTTCTCTCTTCTCACTCTAACATCAGTCGGTTTAAATGTGAAAGGTGGAATATCTATCTCTGCCAACTTCATTGCGTTGTCAAGGTCTTTTGGTGGTTCTGGAAATTCAGCTGATGAACCCTCTATCACTTTGAACCCTCCGTCAATTGCGAGAAATACTGATGCTTTTTTACCAAGATAAAATTCAAAGTCATGTGTTGATGCACTATTTGGTTTTGGTAAATTAATTACACCAGAACCAGTACCAGAGAATGCCCTTGCAGAAAAATCAAACGAGTTTCCTGTTATAGTATCTACTGTCGTAACAGAGTCCGTTGCACCTGTCACGTTTGCAACTGTTGGTCTAAAGTCTATACAATCTCGTAAGTCAAATTGACCTGTTGGTTCTGGATCATCTGGGTCAACTCTGGCCGCAGTATATGTTGGAATGTCATCGTACTGCATTTGACCAGCACTTGCAGAATATGAGTCCACCGAAAAGAACTCGCCAGCACCATGTGAAAAGAAATCAAACACAACTAACAATCTACCGCTAGGAACAACACCACTTGGTTTACGAACTATTCTTGCAATGTCATACACGTTATCTCTTTGCCCTGTGTCAAGTTCAAAGTTCTGTGTAACTATCTTACTACCAGCAGTGAGAGTTCCCACAGTTGCAGTTGCACCAGAGGATTGTCCTGTAATTGTTTCACCAGCACCAAAATCTGATACACCAAACGTACCATTGAGAGCATATGATATAGGTGATGTTATCGACAATACTCTACCCTTTGCGTTAGTAGTTCCACCAACTATTTTTTCACCTCGTTCAAATGTTCCAACCACATTTGATACTGTCATAGATGGAGCAGAGGCATCTGTACTTGTATCCTCAGAGTCATAGACTGCTTGTAATCTAAATACGTCTGCACGACCTAGTGATATTTCTTTGTCACTCGCTCTCACACCAAACGCACCATCATCATCACTTGCAAGAACCTTAACTTGTTTTAAAAGATTTGTTGTTTTTAATCTTGGGCTTACGGATGTCTTTAAAACTGTTCCAATAAATTTTACTTTTGCAGACGCACCTAGTATGGTTGCATCTGTTATGGTAACTGATGTACTACCAGTTCCAGATATGGTATCAGTTACATCCACTATGTCACCTTGAGCTCCAGTTCCACCACCACCAGTTAATATTGATAATGAGTAGTCTGCACTCGTAAAACTCACAAAAGTTTCGTTTGTGCCAGCAGAAAAGGATACTGCACCAGATGAGTTTGTTGTCCCCACAAATTGTTTTCTTATTGTTACCTGAGAGTCACTTGCACCAGCATTACTATCTGTCAACAAAGTTTTAATAACTTGTTTAGGCATTCTCACAATTGCTTGGTTTTTCTCTGGTTGTTCTAACTTCGAAAGACCTTCAGTCTGCAACTCTATAAATGTTCCCTCGTCTTGTTGTTCAAGTAAAACACCACCACCACTTAGTGCGTTTTCTTGTCTTATTATACCCACAACATTTTGTGAATCTACAATATCAGCAGTAAAGTCTTGACCACTATCATCATCATCCATAAACATTGCTTTTGTTTCTTCAAACTTAAAATTAGTGACCTCAGATATTGTTACATCAGTATTATCTCCATCCTCTAGAAGTTTTCCTGTTTCTGCACTATCAGATGCAATGACTTTTTCACCAACTTGAAACACACCAGAAGTATTTACAAGATTGACTACTGAGTTAGGTTTAGCTGCGTCAGTTTCACTTGACTCTGTGCTAAATACAAATCCAGTTGCATTAGATGTTGCACCTTTGACTTGCACACCAGTAGAATGTGTTGCAGTGAGTGTTGGACTAGGTGTTGCATTGAACTCAATCCGTGTAAACATTTGTATATCAAACAAGAATATTTTATGTTCTGCTTCGACAGAACCAAGAACACCTTGAGAATATTCAAAGGCTCTTGCTCTTGCGACACCCATATTTCTACCCATACTTGTTGTTGCACCTCTGGTAGATGTTGGGTTCTGAAACAGTTGTATAGTTTTATATGGGGTTGTTTCCCCAGATATATCTCCTATATCTGGAGTTCCAAAAACATTAGTAATTCTTGTGAAGTTTCCTACTTCTAAGTTGGTCACTCCAGCATTTATTGTATCAAAATCTCTTGCCTTTTTCAAGTCTTTGAACGTAAGCGCAGTCTTCTCTATCTCATAACCTTGAACATATGCCTTGCCTGGTGTCACTGCGACTTGAAGTAAATCCTCAGATGCAGTTCCACCATCATCTGTAGTTCCTCCAACTGCATACACACCATCAAACTCTTTTGTCTTGACAGAGTTAGGAATTGTTTCTCTTATATCAAATTGAAAAGGACGAGTGGTATAATTACCAGACTCATCAAAAGTTCTTCTTGCAATATTATCACCCAAAACAGAATATTTTGTAAACTCGGCCTTTAGTGATTGAACGCTTCCTCTTGCTATAGTTACCAACTCTACAAAGTCTGTATCATCTGTTGAACCAGCGTCTTTTTTCGTAAGTGTAAGAGTAACCTTTAATCTATGAGCACCCTTAGCTGCAAAGTTTGTAGTTCCTGTTGCGTTATCTGTCAAACTTGAGTCTAATTCTGGTGTTATGAGTTCCTCTGCAACTTGGAAACCAACACGGGCACTTTCGTTAGTTGAACTTGCACTTAATATCAAAGTTTGTTCTATACACCTAACGAACTGTCCACGAATAAAATATACACCCTCCTCTACTTTTACAGCAGAACCAACTTGAGCTGCATTTGAGGAGTGTGTGGTTGCAGACGCAATCTCAGATGCGTATGATGATGTATGTGTTATTGAAACATCTGCTGTTATATTTTCACTATCTGAAAATGACTCTGTTTCATTATCTGTTCCAGAGTTTAAATATCTCAAAAGTAATAGTGGTTGTGTGGTTGCAGTCGCATCTTGATATCCTATGACAGCAGCTTTTATACCACTTGTTGCACCTGTTATTATTACAGGAGCTGTTGCATTAAAATATTGTTTTGGGTCTATTGTTTCTCCAGCAAACGTAGATGCAAGTTGCACATTTGTAACAATATCTGAATAAGTTACTTGGCCTGGTATTACAACCGAACCCTCTTGAAACATATGTCTACCAAATCTTTCGATCTGGTTTTGCATGATGGATTGTAATTGTGTTAATTCTCTCGCTTGTATTGAGAAGCCTGGACGAAAGAGAATACGATGAAAGTTATCCTCCTTGTCAAAGTCGTCATAATAAGGTGCAATATTTAGGTCTGTGATTTGTGGCATACTAGAACTCTATGATAAGTTTAATGTCTTCTGTTTGGTCTGACGCTCTTGCGATTGGTTTTCTATTTTCCAGATATACTATCTGTCCACTATCTGGTTGCAACTCTGGATTTGCATAACCAGTTGTAAGTGATAGTGTATTATTATTTGCGAGTGTGACTGTCTCAGTTGTACTGGATGGTGTCAGGGTCGCACTAGATGTTTCTCCAGTGATAAGATTTGTTCCACTAAACGCAGTAAATCCTCCATTGGTTGAACTTGCACCAAAGTCTGCAAATCTTTCTTGTTGATAGAAGAGTAAGTTTCTATCTGAATCAAACTCAACAACTTTTCCTACTGCACCAGTTGATGCTTGTGTAATCGTAGTTGAAGTCATAACAAAATGACCACCCAACTCAGTAACAGCGTTATTACCATGTCCATCGTTTGGACTGATAACAACTTGCACTACACCACCAGATCCACCTCCTATAGAAGATGCACTTGACAATGCAGTGTCAGAGAATGTGAAATCAGAACCAAGGTTTACTGTACCAAAGGTGTATCCAGTACCAGCTGCGTGAATTGTTGTATCCGAACCAGCAGTCAATCCAAATGATTGTATCGCTCCACCTGATACTGTAATTCTAACAATCGCACCAGATGATGTTCCTTGACTTGTGCCATCACCAAACACAGCTGCGTAATAAGTTCCATCTGTGTATCCAGAACCAGCAGTTATTATCAAAGACTCAATTCCACCATCAATCGCAGCCGCACTTACTGTTGTATCAGTTGATACTGGCATAAAGTCTGTGGTTAAAAACTTAGCTGCATCAGATGAAGATATGGTGTACATATATTTAAGAACATATCCACCTAGTGCAAAAGGTGATGTTGATTCTGAGGTTGGTTCAGAACCAGAGTAAGCAGTTCCACCATTATTATCTAAAACTTTGTAAACTCTATTATCAGATGTGAGAAAGTAAAAGGTTGAATCATATAGGTTAGATGCACCAGAGGTTGTGGTATTGTCTGAACTTATGTTATGTTCATACATATCAAAAGTAGTTCCGTTTGCAAAGTTTCTTCTTACAACCGCTCTAGTTACATCAGATGATGAAATTTTCTTTGCACCTAACATTGAGTCCCATGAATAATATTCTATCTGTCCAACTGCGTCTGCTGGTGTAGGTGGTGAACTATCACTACCTCCAGATGTTGCAGATGAAAAGGGACTTGACTTTCCTAGAAATAAGTAATACACGTTTGCAGATGCTTCGGTGAACGACTCAACGAATTGTGATGCATTGTGTAATCTAAATTTTTCAGTGATTATTGCGGCCATATTTTAATCCTTCGTTTTATTTATACGTTTATTTATGGTATTATTCCTGTTCCACCCTCTAAACTTATATTATCATCAACATCAGCGGTGGTGTCTAATACTAATCTAAATTGTTCACCAACATTATCTTGTGTTCCATCTTCAAGAACAACATGACCTGTATCTCTGACATTGATAACAGATGAGTGAGTGATGCGTTGACTACCAATTCTAACTTTTGTTCTTGATGGATTATTTAGTCTTAGATTTTCAAATGGTATTTGACCCTCTGACAATACTACTTGATGAGATTCAAGTGCAAGTTTGCCACCATCAAATACGATAGTTTCATATCTTATCACACCAGAGTCATCTTCAAGTTCTAAGAAATCATCAAACGTATTGGTGGACGTATTTTCTGTCAATAGACTTCCAGACTCTTCAAGAATAAACTTTACATTAGTATCTTCCTCTGCGGCTACAAAACTACCAGTATCACTTGAGTCTGAATCTGTCCCATCAAGTTGAAGTCTACCAAAGTCTTCTAATAATATTCCCACTTCTTCAGTTGCGTTTGCATTGTTCTGATCATTTGGTGGGTCACTAAGTAAAATCTTAGATGGTCTAATTATATCTTCAAACTTCAATTCACCTATATCACTCAAAGCTGGAAGAACATTATCAAAATCCTCAAGAATTATTCTACTACCAGCACCTTGAGTAAAGTCAGATGCAAAATCAGATGGTGCGAATTGTCCATCCTCTGAAATCAGAATACCACCTGTTTCAAGTTCTACTCTATCAAGTGAACCTCTAGTTGTGAAACCTTGATCCTCATTCAAAGTTCTATTACCATCTTCCATCAAGATATTACTACCTGTTTCTAATATGACATGATCTAAGTCCTCATCACCTTCTAGAACTATTGGTGCGTTAAAATCTAGTGGTGGTAGTCCATCTAATATCACAATACCAGCTTCAAACTTTCCTATCTCTCCATTCTCTAATTGTACTCCGTCTGGTTCACCACCAAATGGATTTTTTGCAAGTTCAATGAGTAAGTTATTGACAACTCTAGGTCTTGGTCTAGAAACAAGTTCTATTTCTGTATCTTTGAGTAGTGCTAGTTCAAAGTTACCACTCTCAACAAGAGGAGCACTTTCCGACATCAATCTACCAGTTCCTCCATCAACATTGTCCTCAAGTAATATATTATCACCAGCAGTTACAAATGCATCTTCAAGTAAAACAGTTCCCTCACCTGGCTGTTCAAAAGAGTTATTAAATGTTACGTTCTGAACTGTTTCACCTATGAAACCATCCAATACAACTTCATCAGTAAAAACTAACGCACCAACTGTTGTGTTTGTTCCATCAGTATCATCTAATATCACTTTGGTACTAAATGTAGAATTAATAACCGATACAGGTGCTTGTTCTAGTAACAACCCATCAAGCTCACCGAATAGAACACCAGACTCTAAATCAATCTTACTATGTTCATCTACAAATCCAGATGCTGATGAATCTAAAATCACATACGCAGTATCATAGTCATATCCACTTGGTTGTAAACTATCCTCTAATAGAATAGAGAAGTCCGTATTAGATGTGGTCGTTGAAGTAGTGGACTTTGCATCCAGTATAATCTTATCTCCAGCAATAACTCCGTTCTCAAATAATATCTGGTCATCAGTGTCACCCAGATTATAGATGGGTGCTTCCATTCTTCTCTCAAGTTCAACTTGAAAAATATTAATAAGAGTAGATGCGAGTTCTGGTGTAAATGTATCGTCACCTGTGTAATCTGGAACATCTATTGCTGTTGTCTTAATTGCAACTGATACTTGACTTGCGATTGACACCTTACCAAAAGGTCTAAACCCAGCTGGGTGAACTGCCTTCTGTAATTCTTTTAGATAGTCACCAAGTGATACACCCACCTGTACTTCATAAGAATAATCTTGATAGTAATATGAATCTTGTATACGATTTAAGTCCTCACCTATAAGACTTTGAATATTTACATATGAACCTAAATCTGTTTGTACCAGTGCAACTGAACTTGTGATTGTTGCAATATTTGCTTTCACGATTGTTGCGCTTGCACCACTTGAATCTGTAATTGTTACGTTCTTATTACTAAAATCAATCGCTTCTTCATTAATAATATTATCACCAGCATCTGTTGATGAGGAGTCAGTTCCGTCAAGTAGGATATCACCACTGCCAGTTTCATCTTCGAATAACACTTTATTATTTGCATCATCATCACCATCTGTGCTATTAAGTATTAAACTATCTCCAGCATTCTCTGTTGCGACTTGAACCCCATCATTTGTACCACTTGAGTCTGTTGCGTCAAGTAATAGTTTTGCAACTGTGCTATCTTCTTGAAATCTGTCGATAAGTAACTTACCACCATCATCTTGAACAAAGAAACCACCAACTGTTTCAGATGTTTGTCCAGCAAACTCTGCACCATTAATTCTATCAAGTGTTGATACTTCAAGAAGTATTGTTCCACCAAAGGTATCCTCTATACCAGTTGTTTCTACAGTTTCATCACCTTCTTTGAGAATAAAAGATGAATCACCATCATTAGACCCATCTTCCAACAGTATGTCACCATTGCCAAGACCATCACTATCACTTGCATCAAAACTAATACGAGATGCTCTGGTAAGTGTGAGTGCTTCCTCTCGTATAAAACCATTTCCTAATGAGTCCTCTAATTGCAGTCCAAAGATTGTAGTTGCACTTCCGTCTAAAACTAGATTATCACCCCCATCTCTGACAAAAGTCTGAACTTCTTTTGACCTTATAGTTCCACCCATCGCAGAGTGGTTTGCACAATAGTAATATAAATCTGGAGCGTCAGTTTCAAGAACTAATTGTAGGAATGCATCTGTTGTTCCTATTTCAATATAAGCCGCAGACTTTGTTACCCCTGTTGTATATTCTGAACCACTACTATGTGTTCCATTTGGTGTTGTTGACAATCTAAGTATATGATTATTTCCAGATGTTGCACTATACAAAGAACTATCAGATAAATCAAAATAATAGGTACTGCCTTGAGTGAACGCAAGTGTTGGTTGGTTTACACCATTTATCTGATAGATGTTTGCAGTATCATCAGCGTTTCTAACAACTTTAACTTTTAGAGTTACATACTCTGCTGGTGGAGTAACAACCTCTGTTCCCTCAAGAACAATAGAGTCACCCTCATCTGGTTCAAAGTCTTGTGTATCCTCAAGTAAGAAACCCTCTGCGATATCCTCATCTTTTAATGTGTATTCTTCTAGTTGTACACCCTCTTGAAATGTACTTGATGATTCTTGTTCAACTCTTATTACATTTTCAAAGGTGGTATCAAGGACACCAGTATTACTATCAAAACCCTTAATTGTACCAACATGAGTTGTAAGAGTATTACCACTCGCAAAAGTTCCTGTTACGTCTTTAACAATAAAGTGGGCTTGTGGTGTCATTTCTGGTGGATTGGTCACAGAGTATGCAAACCCAGAGTCTTGAACATTGACTTCAGTTATCGCACCTATATCGTCTGTACTTGCAACTATTTTCGCACCTGTTCCAGATGTAGTTGTTATACCTAGAGTTGGTATGTCTGTATATGCACCACCACCATCAGATATGTGTATCTTTTGTATAGAACCATTCTCTGCTGTTTCACCTAAGTTTTCAAACGTATCAAATTCTAAAACAATTTGGTCTGTGGATGTTGTGTGTGCATCTGCTTGTTCAAAGTTTAATCCTTCTTCAGTGATTATGTTGTGACCAGCATCTAGTGATGATGCGTTAGTTCCATTTAATACTAGTGCATCGTTAACTACACCCTCTAATCTTATCTTTGCTCTGTTTGATGGTGCAGTTGTAAATGTAAGTGTTGTTCCACTCAGAGTAAAGTTAGTAGTTCCATCTTTGTTAGTTGCGTTTTGTTTTATATCATTGACAAACAAAGTTATAGTATCAGTGGTTGTGCTTAAATTTGTCAATGTAAATACAGTCGTTGACCCATCACCTTTGAAACTATCAGTTGTAATTTGTTCTAAAATTATACTGAAAGGCTCTAAGTGTGTTGTAGTTCCAGACTCCAATGTGATTGCGTCATCTGTTAAACTTGAGTCGTCTAGTGAACCAGTTTCTAATTGAATACCTCCACCAACCATACTGATGAAACCCACAGCAGACTCAACATCTGTATCTGCACTTATAGGTGTAAAAGTTACAGACTCACCGACTTCATATTTTTCTCCAACAATATCTATCTCTACTTCGTTTACTGAACCTCTACCAATACCACCAACTTTTATTACTGAATTTTCATTACCAATTGATTCTAAAGTTATATCCTCATTATCAGAGTGAAGGATACCACTATTTGTTACAGTTCCAGATGATACTACAGGTCTGGTTGTGAAACCCACCTCTAAATCTCTAGTTGTAGATGTTGCAGTTATCTTTTCACCATCAGAGAAAGTCCCACTTAGATTTGCGACTTGAAGTTCAGATATACCAACCCCAGCTTGTTGAAAGTCTACACTTGTCTCAACAATAGCAGTTGCACCAGAGGTTGCACCTGTAATGACTTGACCTATTATCTCACTACCAAAAACACCAGAATCAGCAGATGCTCTTATAATAGTTTTCTGTCTGAAATCACCAGCAGATGGTTTCATGATAAATTCATTAGGGAGTAGAATTTGTGCTTCCTCACCTAAGAATAATCTACTAAAAAGTTTTATTCCCTCTGTAGTACCCTTAGACGCATACAAATCTTTGATGTTTTTTATTAGATTTCTTTTTGATGTTCCAGATGCGAGACTGTTGGGAATACCAGCCATAAATGATATTCTAAGTTTTTCAAGAAAATCAAAAATAGTTGTGTCGGTGTTTCCATACTCAAGAAGTTGTTGTATATTTTGCACAGGGTTTGCACGATACTCATCTATAGTTGCAGTAGAACTAGATGTAGAACCTGTGATAGTTTCACCTGTTATGAACAGTTGTTGAGATGTGATGTAGAGATGTTTATTTCTAGAGTCTTCTACAAGAACAGTTGCAGTCGCATTAGACGTTCCACCTGTAATTGTTTCTCCATTTACAAACTTACCAGACGAACTCTCTGCAAGAGTTCTCTCACTATCTTCTTGTAAAATATAATTTGTTGAAACTGTTTCTTGAACTATATTTTGTATAGTTGCAGTAACAGTAAGTCGTCCTGCTTCAAGAAACCTATAATAGTCTTTTAGAAACTTTACGAATAAAGGATGGTCAGCTTGCACAAAATCTGGACTCTGCCCAGATATGAGAGATGATACCTTCGTGGTAAGTTTAGTTTCATTCTTACTCATTGTTTACTCATTAGTAACCAGATGTTGTCGGTGTAGTTGACGCAGTTGTTGATGTCGTTGTTGTGGTTGTCGTTGCAGTTGTGGTTACAGTATAACCTTTACCAGTTGTTGCAGTTTTGTCAACTGAACCAGATACAGATGTGTTTGTTGTATCCAACTCCAGTAGTTGATTTCTAACAGGTACAATATCATTTGAGTTTGGTAAAACTGTCAATCTAAATTTTGTAGATGCAGACTCGTCAACATTAGATAAACTTGTTATCTGAACAGGATTAATTTTAATTTCACCATTATCATAATCCACTGTTCCAGCAAGTGCATCATAGTAAGTTCTAACACCAGCAACTAGATAATATATTCTTAGGTTTCCACTTCCATCATCATCAAAAAAATACTCAGTAGTTCCACTCTCAATAAAAAATCCTGTAGATGCGATTATACCACCGGCCGCAGAGTTGTGTCCATCATGTGGATGAAAGAACGCATTATCAAAACTTAGAGTGTATGCAGTTGCTTTTGTGGTATCTGGTGTCACAAATTTTGCAAGTGTAACTGTTGTTACGTTACTCAGTATTGAGTTGTCTGTGTTATCAATCAAACCTGTAAGTTGTGAATGTCTAAATGGTTTATTGAAATCTTGTAGGTTATCAGTATTGTAATTTGATATAGTGGTGTTTACTAAAGTTTCTAAATCACTCTGTGTTTTAGTGGTTACGTTTGAGTCATATTGGAATGCAACTCCAAGTATGATAAAAGTTGTTTCTGCATTCACAATCACTGGTGTTATTGATGTAACTTTAAATTTTGCAAAGTCATTTACAAGTTGTGTTTTTTCTGTATCAGTAAGATTTTGTCCTGTTGTACTTCGTACAGAAATAAAAACTTTTCCATATTCTGGTACAGAGGTGACACCAGTGGCTGGGTCATATCCACCATCTTCTCCACCCCAGACAGATACAGCTTGTGTGTTTACAAAAAGTTTTTTAGTGTAAGTTATATAATCATCTGTTGTAACTGCACGACCTTGTGATGCATAGTCAAGTGGTGCTCGTAGTTTAATAGATGC
>VMHT01089263.1_pt1 | contig 11766 bp, 17 predicted proteins | sample 4693611 | NCBI WGS metagenome assembly VMHT01 (sample SAMN12280063, study PRJNA550983) | marine metagenome | isolation source: seawater sampled from same location over 5 years 0.02-0.2 micron viral filtrate | place: USA: collected off the coast of southern California halfway between the port... ...
TACTATTAGCACCCAAAGCATTTACTCCATCCAGCCAGATAAGAAATTACTTAGCACTCCTATTGAACCAGCCAAACCCATCATAACCCAGAATGCACCTCTCCATCTATTAGCTGTAGCTTTAAGTTCACCCATAGTATTTTTCATGTGCTTCATATCGTCTTGCATAGCTTCGACTCGTTCTTCCAACCTAGCTAAAGCTATTTCTAATCTTTGTTCTTGTGACATCTTTATCTCCGTTGAAAGTTTCATTCTATACTATTATGCCCTGTACTGAAAGTTGAACTCTTTTAATTGCTACTGTTCCAGCACCCCAATTAGCCCAAGTTTGTACTCTCATAGCATTAGTATTGCCACTTTGAGCATTGTGAATAATTGTTGACCTCATTGTTGTAGAAGTAAAATTGTTACCAGTATGGTTCATATATTGGTCAACTTCAGTTCCACTTACTGGAGAAGTATCTTGAGTTATTCTTATAAATTGTGCTGATAAATTATTATGAGATGAACATTCTAAATCTACAGCAGTTGAAATTAAATATTTTCCAGCTGGTAGAGTAAATACACTATTTGCAAATATATTGTGTGTATCAATAACTTGTGTTCCAATAGTTACATTTGTCCAAGTAGTAGTAGGTAAACTTTGAGATGCAGTACTATAAGCAAATACAATAGGTAAAGCATAACTTGCTACTTTAGTTGTAGCTATAGCTGCACTGTTATTAATATCTGCATTAACAATATCTAAAGCTGCTAATTTAGTTTTAGCTATCGCAGCACTTGCATTTATTTGTGTATTAGTTAGAGTGCCATCGGTGACTCCGAGAGCTTTTAGTTTTGTGATAGCCATTTAATTCTCCCTATTTTTTATCTTCGTCTTTTTCTTTTTGAATTCTATCATCTACTTCTTCTGCCATTTTTATCTCCTATCCGACTTGCATTGCTGTAAAGTTAGTATAATTACCAGAGTGTATCCTCATAGCTACTCCTGAACTTCCACTGAATATAGGTTCAACCCAATCACCAGCAGCTAATGAATAAATACAAGCACACGAAAGCATACCATAAACATAAGTGCTAGTTCCCATACTATTAGTTGCTTCTGTATATGCTTGTGCAGAAATATTGTTAGACAAACCACTTGAATTATTTTTTCTTATTCCAATAAATCCCCAGTTAACACCACTACTAGGTCTTGTTATTCCAAATAAAGTATTAAATTCACAGTGATAAAAAGCAGTTGGAGCACCACTGGGAATTTCAAATCTTGAATTACTAGTATTCCAATATGATTTATTATTTACAGAATAAGAATTTTGATAGGCACTAGTCATACCAGTAAGTGTGTAATAATTACTACCACTTATAGTTTGAGTTTGGCTATCTACATTCTTTGTTACAGAACACATTGGTTTATTTGGTTGTGTTACGAAGCCATTAGTATCAATAGCCATTCCAGTAGTACCACCAGTATGTTTAATAGTATTTACACTTAACCCATTACTAGCAGTTACTCCACCACCATCAGCAATAGTAAGAGCAGCATCACCATCTGTGTATTGTATATTTTGTACTTTTATAATTGATGTCATTCTGTTCTCCTATGCTACCATATGTGCATGTAAATTAACATACTTACCAGCAGCAAGATTAACATTACCACCACTATATTGAAATACTTGCATTTCTAAATAATCACCTACTGCTAATGTAGCTATAGTACTACAATGTAATTGTTCATAATTTGGTAAAGAATGAGAATAACCTTCAACTACCATAGTTCCATTTTTATTAATAGCTAATCTACTAGTAGATATACCACTAGAAGTATACCATCTCATACTTCCTGATATAAAATAATCTCCTGCAGTTGCTGCTGTAAATCTTGAATAACTATTAGAATGTGTAAATCCAGTCATACCACCAGAAATAAGATCAGTACCATTAAGTTGAACTAAAGTATATGTATTATGTGCTATAGTCATTCCAGTATATAACCAAACTGATAATCTTGGTGTAGCTGGTTTACTTACTACTCCACTACTATTTATAGTTAATCCAGTAGTACCACCAGTATGCTTAATAGTATTTGCAGCTAGATCATTAGCAACAGTAGTTGTAGCATCAGTCACTGTTATTCTATCAGTATTAGCAGTCTTTAATTTAACTTGATCGTTTGTTTGAAGATCAACTCCAGAGTCTTGATCTCCAGATACATTCATTATTTTATCTACGTTTAGTGTACTTGTCATATATCCTCCTAACCCAATAAGAAACCAGTGAAATTAGTAAAGTAACCTGAATCTCCATATATTCTACCACCTTCAAGATATACTTCTACTGTATCATCTACAGCTAAATTATATAATCCTGAAACAGAACAGCTATGATGTTCACCACTATCGCCATCAGTTCTTGTAAGAAACCTTCCAGTATTTGAAGAATTTTTTCTTAAAGATATAGTCATTTGAGCACCATTTCCTGCTTGCAAAGCAGTACAATTAAACCAATATATTCCAGCAATAGGAGCAACAAACATATTTGTAGTAGTATTAAAATTACCTCCTATATCAAAAATTTCAGTATTCCAATTTACTATAGTTGTAGCATCTTGAGTAGCAGTAGTAGCAACATGAAAAGATGGTCTAGCTGGAGTAAGTATTCTGCCAGTGCTATCTATAGTCATAGCAGTAGTACCACCAGTACTTTGAATAGTTCCTGTTTTTAACCCACCTGATAAAGAAGGATTACCAGATATAGTAGTACCTGAAGCAGCTAATGTCTGCCCACTTGTAAGCGTAACAGTTGTACCTGTATTTCCTTTTATTTCGTCTACATGTAATTTACTCATTATATCACCGTAAATGTACCATTAACAGTTATGGTCACTCCTGCATTAATTGTTACTGGTCCAATGACACTACCATTTTCACCTGAAGCTATTGTCTGGCTAGTTGCTAGTGTATTAGTATTTATCCTAATAGGAGTATTACCTCTAGCTAACTGTGAATTTAACTTAGCTGCTGTTACTGTACCATCAGCTGGTGTAGTTAGTGAACCTGTTTCACCTAGTATTATTACGTAGTCTATTACATCACTACTTGTAAGTGCAGAAGCAAATACTATATTGCTACCATTTAAAGTATAAGCATCAATAGGTGCTTGTGTTACTCCGTTTAAACTTACAATCATTGATTCAGCACTTGCTGGAGTAAATGCTACACCTGCACGTTGCAAGGCAAAAGTTGCTGTAGCTGACGTAGTAATACTGTCTAGCTTTATAAACTCTCCTTGTATTAATTGCTTACCTATATATGGCATATTGTTCTCCTTATAATTTATCCATCTCAGCTTTAACTTGTGTCCATGTAACACCAAACTTACTAGCATCATCTGTGTAGACAGCACCACCACTATCGTCAGTTTCAGTAACTTTTTTAAACCTAGATAAAAACTCTGCTTCATTTGTTGGCTCATTACCTTCAAATTTATATTCTTTTACGTTTAGTTTAATTAATGCTTGTGTAAGTTTATCTTCATTTTTATCACTCATGCTGCAATCTCCATAATTACTAAACTACTTACTCCTCCTGCATTAGTACCACTTCCTCTACTTCTATTAATATAAGTAGTAGCTTGATTAAACATTCTAATTCTGTATTGATTTGTTACTCCAGCAGCTAAACTTGGACTATCTAAAAAATGACCACTTCTGTTAAAACCATCATGGCTATTACCATAGTCTGGAGTTAATCCTCTACTTGGTGAAAAAGCAACATCACATACATAAAGTCTTTGGTTTGAAGGTGCACCAGCAGTAGTTCTAGTTAAACTAGCATTACCACCAACATATGCGTGAGTGTTACTAGCTGTTCTTAGAGCAAACAAGTGCATATCGTGGCTATCCATATTGTTATCAGTTCCACCTACTCCGTGATATACAGACCAATGAACGTAAAAAACTGAATTAAGTCTTTTAGTTGTTACTGTCTTATTTAAAATATCGTGACCACTTGAAGTTGTTCCACCATAAATTACACTACTATTACTTATGTTGTGTTGAACTTGCAAAATAGAACCTGATAGCATATTGCCAGCAGTTATTGGAGTTAACTTAGTTTGTGCTATTGCTGCACTAGAATTAATCTGAGTATTAGTTATAGTATTATCTGTAATACTTGCAGCTGTTATTTTTGATAGTGCCATTACTTACTCTCCTATTCAGGTGTTCTATTATCTTCAACCCACTTTTTAAATTCTGCTTTATTACTATCAGTCCACATAGCATTTGCCATTGCTTTTATTTTAGCATCAGTAAAAGGTTCTTTAGACATATCATGTTCTGTATAGACCCATTTTTTATTTTCTAAATCATAAGATGAATTAACAGGTTCTATTAATCCTCTATGATAGTTCTGAGAAAGTAATGTTCCATCTTTTAAAACTTGATCTGCTCTTCTCCATTGGATAGTCCAACCTTCGCTACCTACTACTTCTACTTTGTCGTATATTGATTTTTCTGTATATGTTGCCATTATTACCTCTTAATCTTTTGTTCTATATGTTATACTAAAATGCATACCAAAACTTCCACCTTGTGAATTACCAGTTATTTGAGATGTACTACTTGCATTTTGTTGTCGTATATCAACGTAATTATTATTACCTTCCATTCCCCAAACTCTATGCTGTGCATTACTATTACCAGAAGTAAACATACCTTTTCCAAACCAAGTATTGTATGAACCACTTGCTTGTGTTGAAGCTGCTGAGAATGGTAAGTATATACCAAATTGATGTCCATTAGTGCTTGCACCACTTGCTGAAAATCTTACAGACACATTTACCATATTCCCTGCTTTAACATACATACCTACTGCTGTAGGACTTCCACCAGTTACTGAGTTAGAATAAGGAGTAAATGTTCCTTCCTCATAATCGTCAAGAACAGTAGCCGTTGAAGTTTCTGCTGGATTGCCTCCAGTAGGTGCATCAGCATTTGCAAAGTCTATACCTTTGTTTGCTGTCATTGATATGCCATTTGTATTTGTCTGAAACATTGTTGTGTTATCATACTTGGCAAAGAAAGAACCATCTTTAGTTGCACCAAATAGACTTTCTCCATTATCCCTAGTATTAAACCTAACTATATCGGATAAGACAGTAAAAGACTGACTTGCTTGGTCTGTTAAAATATAATTATTATTTGCATTATGAAATATTTTCATATCAGCACTTGCACCAAGATGAATAGCATTAGTTACACCAGTTAAATCACTACCATCTGCTGGTATAGATAGAACACCTGCTGAAGATAATCTCATTCTATCCGTGCCACCAGTTTTAAAATCTATTTGATCATCGGTGTCTGCTGTAATAGAAGTATCATTATCAGCATCAAGTATTAATTCTTGTCCTTGAATATCTACAGCACCACTAAAAGTTCCAGTAGTTCCTGATACAGGACCACTAGATGCTAATTGAGTTGTAGTTATTGCACCAGTAAAAGTTCCACTTGTAGCTTTCATAGCTTGAGCAGAATCATGTGCTATACTTTGTAATCCCAATTCATCATACATAATATAAAAGTCATCTGTTCCTGCAACACTACCTGTAGTTGTTAATGTATTATAATCAACTGTATAAGCTGTTGTTGGTTCTTGTCGTACATGGTTTATATAAACTGATAAATCATTTGCACTAGATACTGCGTGAGTTAGAGTAAAACTTGTACCACTTTGTCCTGTAAGATCTTGCTTTACCCTAGATGAAAAAGCATTTGCTAAAGGGTTTCCTACGTATGGCATATAACCTCCTATGTACTAATTGCATCTACAACAGATACTATTGCATCTAATGAACTTGCTACATTTGACTTAATGTATAATCTGTCACCATTTACTGCTACTATCTTTGCGCCACCATCTATAAGCTCAAGTGACGATCCACTTGGTATTGGTGCATTTTTAATAATATAATAGTTTGCACCTCCACTTGTAATGTAAGCTTCTACCGTAATTGATTGTGTATGTACATTCGCTAATCGTATTCCTACAATACAATCAAAGCTATCAAAGTTAGAACCATTAGGCATATCTACGGCAGATGTTCCTATATTCCTTTCTTTGAATTGTCTAAAATTTTGTGCCATTATTTTCTCCCTATAATGCTATTGCCATTGCTACTGCAAATCCTTGTGTTGCTGCACCAGAAACTACGCCTAAATTAGCAGGGGTAATCTTTTTCATTGTACCACCATCATCTACAAGAACAAAGTCTGCATCTCCAGAAGATGTTGTAGTTGTTGGTGTATCAGAGTTACCTGTAGTTATTACAGTTCCAGTTGCATTTGGTAATAAAATTGTTCTGTCGGCTGTTGGGTCAACAACATATAAAGTTGTTTCATTAGAATTATCGGTATCCCCTTCAAAAACTATATCAACACCAGCTTTAAGAGTAACATTACCATTTGAAGCAACTTCAAATCCTTCATTTAATTTAAGTTTACCACTTGAAGACATATCAAAACGACCAGCTTCTTTATCTACACCACCATCAGTTCCTTTAAAAATAATGTCTTTATTATTTGCACCAACATCAATATATAAATGACCTGTACTATTAGCTATGTAAGAATTACTGCTATCATGGTATATTTCTAAATCACCATCTGCACCAAATTTAGCTTTAGCATTATCACCAAACTCTAAAGCATTGTCTGATTTATCCCATACTACATTATAGTTAGCACCAGTAAAAGTTGCATCACCATCAATAGTTAATCCAGTTAGTGTACCAACACTTGTAATATTAGCTTGTGCTGCTGTTCCTATTGTTGCATTAAAAGTTTTATTTACATTCCATGAATCATCTGAATTTGTATAAGTAAGTGTTGCATCTGTATCACTTCCACAATCAACTGTAAGACCACCACCATTTGCAGCTGCTGCATTGTTAGAATTTTTTGCAACTGTAATATTCTTATCAGTAACATCTACTGTTGTAGAGTTTACTGTGGTTGTAGTACCATCTACCTGTAAGTTTCCTTTTACTTGAACAGTTCCTGTATTATTACCTACTACTGCTGGATCAATAACAAATGTAGCTGGACCTCTAAGTTCACCAGCAACAGTTAAGTTATCACCTAAACTTACAGCATTACCAAAAGCATTTGTAATTCTAGCATCAGCTCTTGCATTTGTATAATATAAGTTAGATCCTTCTGTTAGATTACCTGTATTATAAGTTGATATAAATGTTACCCAAGCAGAACCATTGTATACTTTCATTTGTGATGAACTAGTATCATACCATAAATCACCACTACCTATTGTGCCACCTGAAGGTGCTGAGCTTCCTATAAAATAAGTATTAGCAAAAGCATTTACATTAGTTATATTTGTAGCAACTGTATTAATATTACTACTATTATTAACTACTGAGGTTATGTTAGAACTTATTCCTGCTACAGTAGTAACATTAGAACTTATACCAGCTACTGTATTAATGTTAGAATTGTTACCAGCCACTGTATTAATATTAGTAGCATTACCTGCAACTGCATTAATTTCTGTAGTGTCTCCTGCAACTGTAGTTACGTTAGAACTTATTCCAGCTACTGTATTAATATTACTAGCATTATTTACAACACTTGTAATATTACTATTCATACCTGCAACTGTAGTTATATTACTAGCTATTCCTGCAACTGTATTTACATTAGAACTCATATTTGCTACTACAGTTACGTTAGCATGTATACCCGCAACTGTAGTTACATTAGCATTTATATTTGCGACTGTATTAATGTTTGTATTATTACTAGCAACTGTAGTAACATTAGCATGTATTCCAGCTACTGTAGTTACATTAGCTGCTATACCAGCTACAGTAGTTGTATTAGCACTTATACCTGCAACAGTTGTTACATTACCTGCTATACCAGATACTGTTGTAATTTCATTTGAAATAGCTAATACTTCTGCAATGTCATTGTCTTCAGTAGTAACAGTATTACCCATAGCATTACCATGAGCAGTACAATAATATCTAGCTGGTTGTGTTCCTGTAGCTGGCACTGCAAAGACTACTTTAGCACCTGCTTGACCAGCTGTTCCAGTTACAGTTACTCCTGTAGTATAAGCGTTACCTGATGCATCTTTAAATGCAAGTGGGTGTCCACTATTAGTATTATCACTAACATCAAAAGTATAAGTAAAACCTTTTACAAGTGTAAGGGCTGGAGCTGTTGCAGAACCTGCTCCTGTATTAATAGCAAATTTATTACCACCACTATTAACTACTGTAACTGTATATGTAGCTGTACCTTCAAATATTCCTGCAACTGTATTTACGTTAGCTATATTAGTAGCTACACTTGTTATATTAGTATTAGCACTTGCTACCGTATTGATGTTACTTGAATTACTATTTACTGCGTTTATATTAGTTGAATTACTATTGACTGCATTAATGTTAGTTGAATTACTATTTACTGCTGATACAGCTGAACTAATTCCTGCTACATCTGTAACATCACTATCTATTCCTGCTACTGTTGTAACATTAGCTTGTATACCTGAAACAGTATTAATGTGTCCTTGCTCTGTTGTAGTTGGTTTAACTGTTACCCAAGCTGATCCAGTATAAACTCTAAGTATATTATCTGTAGTTTTAAAATACAAAGCACCTGTTAATAATGCATTACCATCGTTATCAACAGTAGGATCACTAGTTTTATTTCCTAAATATCTATCATCAAATGCATCATAGCTAGCTGCTGCTGCTGTTGCTGAACTAGCTGCTGCAGTTGCACTATTACCTGCATTAGTTTCTGAAGTACTTGCATTGCCTGCTGAAGTACTTGCATTGCCTGCTGAAGTAGACGCATTATTTGCGCTTGTTAAAGCTTCTCCAGCTTTTGTAGTTGCTGTTGTAGCATTAGTAACTGCTGTATCTCTTGCACTTTCAGATGCAGTTTTTGCTACAACACTTGCATCACGAGCTGTTTCCGAAGCTGTCTTAGCTACAACACTAGCATCACGTGCAGTTTCACTGGCAGCTTGTGCAGTTTGAGATTGAGTCCTTGCAGTTTCACTAGCGGCTTGTGCTGTTTCAGAAGCTGTCTTAGCTGTCTCAGCAGCATTTTTAGATGCAAGTGCATCAGTAGCTGAGGTTGCTGCAGAAGTAGCTCTAGTTGCTATTGCTTGTTCAAGTGTATTAAGAGTTGTATTATTTAAACTATTAAACAATCCTCCTTTAGAGGCATCATCAGTTGCTCCAACTGAATTAACTGTATCTGGTGCTGCTGGTGTTGTCATTAGATTAACCCTCTTCCATTAAAGTTTACTTGCACATTTCCTCCTGCTGCATTACGTTTAGTATCCTCATCATTTAATTCAAATACTTCTTGATCAAATAATTTTTTATACTTAACACCCTGATCATCATCTTGCAAATAATAAAATACTTCTGAAAGTGCACCCATTAATAATACTCTTTCATTCTCATCACGTAACCAGTTAGCCGCTTCAGTACCAATATAGTTTGCAGTATTAGTATTTCCTTGATTACCACCAGCTGCTGCTGTTGCTTCAGACTGTGTTGCATAAGCCGTATTAGTATCTCCATTAACAAAATATAATGCTACAGTACCACCACTAGTTGTAAGAAATCCTGCAGCATAGTTAGCAGGTGTTACATCATATGTTGCATTTAATGCTGGCAGTCTTCTATAATAATGTAATTCTATTTTATCTGCAGTGCTTAAACTATTTGCTTGACCAAATCCAGGTGCTAATAGTAATGTACTACCTTGCCTTGAAAAATAACCTATGTAACTTGTTTTAAGTGCTGACCAATCATTAAATGTTCTTAGATCCGTCTTTTCATTAAATACTCTACACGTTCTACTATTAACATCTATTTCTCTTATTTGTATAAACTCTATTAAATCACTTGGTAAAGTTAAATCTGTTTGACTTGGTAAATAATTAGTACCAGTTGTAGTAGCTGCATTTAAAGCTGTAGAGTTATATGTAATAGTATTTTCTAATGCCGCTACTCTAAGATTCCTATAACACTTATCGGCAGCATACCTTAAGCAATCTTGAATCCTAGTGTCCTTTAATACAGAAGAATCTTTATTAGACCAATCTCTAACTAACTCTGTAAATTGTGCATAAGTCGGCATAATTATCTCCCTAAGTATTTACAAGCAAATGTTTATATTCTGTTTGTAATATATACTTTAGCTTTTTCATTTTATCTTTATCACGCATAAATGTGTTGTCATGTAAATTTATTCCGTGATCTTCATTAATTTTAATAGCTACAATATCTGGTATAGTGGCCATTTTTCTAAAACCACTTTTATTTTGTTTTCCAAAGTAAGCTTCTCTATCTCTATCAAGCTTAGCATTATTTAAATATTGAGTAATATCTTGCTTAGCTTCCCAATCTCCAGAAGATAAGTCAAAACCTGCTTTAATACCTTTCTTTAAATCTACTGTAGAACTACCAAATGTAAATTCATTTTCTTTTGCCATCCTCTTCTCCTATTAAGTAGCAGGTTCTGTAATGGCAATAAATCTACCTGATTTACCAATATAACCTAATACATCTCCAGCTGTTGCTGCTGTTGGAGATGATTCTTGTAATGTTGGTGCTGGTGTACCACTTACATTTATAAGCATTAGATGAGTTAATTTATAACCTCCACCTGTTGCTGCTCCTACTCTATACATACATTTCTCTACTGGAAATATATTACCTACTGCTGTTTTAATAACGTACATTTTTCCCTCCGTTATTTTTTATGTTGTTTACGTATAGCTTCCTTACCTTTTTTAAATATACTAGCTACTTGCATTTTCTTCATTACTTTCGCTCTTTGTTCTCCAACGGTAAGGATTTGAATTTTTCTTGCAAAAGGTTTATTGACTTTTTTAACCTTTGCAACTGTTGCTCTGGCGTCAGATGGAGTTGCGAATTTGATTCTAACAGTATCCTTAGGGTTTTCATCCGTGTAAAGACGCCGTCCAGAGCCTTTAGGTTTCTTTCCTGTTCCAACTTTAGGATCAGGCATCTTTTTTCATCTTCTTCTTTTTAGAAGCTAAGATTTTCTTTTGTAACATTTCAGGTAAATTCTTTTGAGCTGCAGTTAATTCTGCTCTTCCAGTCATAACTTTACCACCATCTTCATAATATCTAGAAGCTGTCATAGTCATTTTTTTAGGACTCATCATCTTTCCACCACCCATCTTATATTCTGCTTTAGAAGCATGAATAGCTTTTCTTTGTGCGTCACTTGCGTAACCACCTTTCTTTTTATAACTAAATTTTGTTTTACCTACTTTTGGCATGTTTATCTCCCAATAAAAAGAGGAGACTAATTAAAGTCTCCCCTAATAATATTAATTAAGACCGTAGATTGCTCCACATCCTAATGGATTACGTACTTCAAGAGTACACTCTTCAACCATCATACCTTTAGTTGAGTCACCTTGTTGGCCTACATCAACTTCTTGTAGAGGTCTTAAGTATGCAGTAGAAAACCACATTGGATCATAAATCAATGCTGAGAAGTTAGCCATGTCTGGTCTACCTGATGAGGTAAACTTTGTAGAAGCATGGTTATGTCCAAGCATATTATCAATTACGTTAGACAGACCCATGATATAGTTAGGCATAACCATAATCTCACCGAAGTCTGACATATACACATCAACAGATTGTCTTAACTGACCACCTGCATCAATGTTTCTA
>VMHT01202898.1_pt1 | contig 11766 bp, 7 predicted proteins | sample 4693611 | NCBI WGS metagenome assembly VMHT01 (sample SAMN12280063, study PRJNA550983) | marine metagenome | isolation source: seawater sampled from same location over 5 years 0.02-0.2 micron viral filtrate | place: USA: collected off the coast of southern California halfway between the port... ...
GCCTGACAAACTAACTACGATGGGTAAAGCAATTCATTATCCATTGGTATCTTCTTTAGACAGTCACTTTGCACATATGCAGCTAGCGTGTGACTGTCCAATAAGATTTCCTTGCTTCGAGGAAGAGTATCTGCTTTCTGCCGCAACCGAATTTACACCTTCCTGGTTCTTGCGATAAGCCGATGCCGCTCTGCAGGAGGTCAAATCGCATCAAACACTTAACAAATATAGGGAGTATGTATCTTCCTGGACTGTATCTTCCTGGACAGTCACTATTTGCACATAAGCAGCAGATGAAGCGCTGTTAACTCACCAAGCTTTTGCTGCAATAAATTAAATGGGCCTGAATAGCGAACTCCGGCGGGTAAAGCAATTCATTATCTATTGGTATCTTCTTTGGACAGTCACTTATGTATCCTCTTGGAAGTGTATCTTCCTGGACAGTCACTATTTGCACATAAGCAGCAGATGAAGCGCTGTTAACTCACCAAACTTTTGTTGCAATAAATTAAATGGGCCTGACAAACTAACTACGATGGGTAAAGCAATTCATTATCCATTGGTATCTTCTTTAGACAGTCACTTTGCACATATGCAGCCAGCGTGTGACTGTCCAATAAGATTTCCTTGCTCCGAGGAAGAGTATCTGCTTTCTGCCGCAACCGAATTTACACCTTCCTGGTTCTTGCAATAAGCCGATGCCGCTCTGCAGGAGGTCAAATCGCATCAAACACTTAAGAGATATAGGGAGTGACTGTCCTGTATGCTTTCTACACGTAGTTGTTAAGTTCGTTAGCGTGCACGTTTCAAAAATCAACTGTTTGTTTTTTCCTCGCAAAGCAATTAAAAATGACCACTCAAAAGTGACTGTCCTACATATGCACCTGCTATAGCAGTGCATCATTAAGTTTCCTCCTTCCGCTAAACGATGCTTTTTATTTCGAATTTATCGATATCAGGCGTCATTACCGACTATCCTCTGAAGCGCAGAGTCATCGCTGTAACGAGTAAAAGTCCGAGAATTATCATAGGGGATACTAGCAAAATCATGTGTACCAAACAGGGAGTCCAGCTGGTCGACGACTCAGCCTCAAGTTTCGCCGACCTTCGCCAATCGATTCCAGCAAGGCCTTACCAACTTAGGCTGCTGTGGTTTGGGGGGTATATGGAGCACTTCTTGATAAAAACCATTCAAGAATTGTTTAATAGAGAATGAAGTTGAACGATTTGGCGTATTACAGCCTGACTGTCTGACCCAGTTCGGGAATAGTGGCTTGCCATCCTTGCGCGTCCACCGCCCGCTTCAGTGCCTCTTTGGCCTCGCTTTCGCCGTGCACTAAAAATAACCGCGGTTTAGTCGTTTTGAAATGCGCTAACCAATCAAGTAACTGGGATTGGCTGGCATGGGCGGAAAACCCACCCAGGGTATGTATTTGTGCTTTAACCGCAATCTCGTCGCCACCAATTTTAAATTTTTTTGCGCCGTCCACCAGCGCCCGCCCGGGAGTGCCAACGGCTTGAAATCCGACAAAGATTACGTGCGACTGCTTGCGCCACAAGTTATGTTTAAAATGATGGCGAATGCGCCCGCCATTACACATACCACTGCCGGCAATAAATATCGCCCCACTGACAATGCGATTAAGGGCAATAGACTCCTCGGTGGTGGTACTGTAACGAAGTGTAGGTAAAAAGCTGTGCAAACTTTTACTTCGCATCCCCTCTGCCGGTGAATTCTGTTCAATGGCCTGCATATCTTCATTGTTGTACACATGCTGATACCGGTGATAAATTTCTGTGACGGCGATAGCCATAGGGCTGTCCAGGTAAACAACCTGCTGGCTTAGCTTGCCTTGTTGGTAGAGCTCCCCTAATCGAAAAATAATTTCCTGAGTTCTGCCTACCGCGAACGACGGAATTAATATGTTCCCCCCATTCGCAGACGCTTCTGTAATCACATTCTCAAATTCTTGTAGTGTCTCGGCCATAGTGCGGTGCTCACGATCGCCATAGGTAGACTCCAGCAATAACATATCAGCATTTTCGACTACGCTGGGATCCCGCAATAACGCCGCCTGAGAATTTCCTAAATCCCCTGAAAATACCAGTTTCTTATCCTGGCCTTTTTCGTTTATAAATATCTCCACGATGGCGGAACCCAGTATGTGACCGGCATCCTGGAAGCAAACGTCTATGCCCGCGGTTAAATTGCGCCGCTGATAATAGGCAACTCCCTGGCAATAACGCAAAGTGTCTTCGACATCTTCCAGAGTGTAAAGAGGCTCAAGTTCTGTTTTTCCCGCTCTGCATCTGCGTTTGTTTTCCCATTCAGCGTCGCGTTCCTGTAATGAAGCCGCGTCCTTTAGTAATACCGCAATCAAATCAGAAGTAGGATTGGTCATGTATATAGGCCCCTCATACCCCTCCGCCACCAATAGCGGCAAACGACCAGAGTGGTCCAGATGGGCATGAGAAAGCACCACTGCATCTAGCTCAGCAGCCTTAAAGGGAAAGGGTTGATGATTAGCTGCTTCTTCTTTACGTCTTCCCTGAAAAAGCCCACAGTCCAGCAACACCTTTTTATTGTCCACCTGCAGCAAATACATAGAGCCAGTAACGCCCTCCACCGCCCCGTAAAACGTTAATGACGCCATGATATTCTCCTTTGCCCCGGCTTGTAGCAGAGCGCTCAACACATTAGACAAAGCCAACGGCTGAAACATTTAAAGATGTGCTGAACTATTGAGTGGATTGGCGTTGAGCACGTAAAATTACTCACCTAATTGCAATTGCTTAGATAAGTATATTACTCAGTGCGACTTTACGCGAACTCGCAAACTTTTTAATTTCAGTGCCACCTTACGTACCGTTTGATTCCGGACTTCGTTTGGTAGCACCTCGAAGGTTCTGCCTTGTATGCCTTGTAGGACAGTCACTTTCTCTAGCATTTTCATTGGGACAGTCATTTCGTCTTACTCAGCAAACAATAACGCGGCTGTAATTCACCCTACCGGTTTCATATGGCTTCCGGATATGCCTTGCTGGACAGTTACTTCGTATTTTGGAGCAATAGTACGCGGCGGACAGTTTGACCGACGGGTAGTTGGACTATTTCATATTGGACAGTCACTTTCTCTAGCATTTTCATGGGTGCCTTGCTGGACAGTCACTTCGTATTTTGGAGCAATAGTACGCGGCGAACAGTTTGACCGGCGGGTAGTTGGACTATTTCATATTGGACAGTCGCTTTCTCTAGCATTTTCATTAGGACAGTCACTTCATCTGGCTCCGCAAACGAAAACGCGGCTGTGATTCGCCCTACCGGGTTTATATTGATTCTGAACGGGCCTATACGAAATCAGGATAGCCAGCCATAGCCTGTTTGATCTTATGTCCAGGCTATGTAAATGACTTAACAATCTGTCAGGGACAAACTACTTCTGAATGTATCGTTTTAGAAAATTTAGATTTATGCACGACAAAGATAACCATTCCGACCGGCGTTGTTAACGCCGTCGGCAGAGCCCGGGTTATTTCATCCTGGGTAATTCGCTAGCTTTATTTCCCTGTCCGTCCTAAATCATTAGAAGTACCTGGCTTGAAAAGCACTAGCAGGACAGTCACTTTTTCTGCCGTCTTTTTCTGCCACAGGAGCACGTGTATCGAAGTGAATGTCGCGACGGTTTGTAGGCTACAACGTATTCTCCTTAGCCAGGGAGTAGCTTATTTCGTCATAAAACGCGCCGTTTTGCTCACTGTTGATTTCGCAACTTCTGCGGGTGTGCCCTGGGCCACTATTTTACCGCCTCTGTAGCCGGCTTCCGGGCCTATATCGATGATATGATCGCTGTTCCTTGCAACTCTCATGTCGTGTTCTACCAAAATCACGGTGTTTCCAGCATCGGTTAACGCATTTAGATGCGTCATCAACAAAGTAACGTCGGCGGGATGAAGGCCTGTTGTGGGCTCATCTAATATATAAAGAGTATTGGTTTGCTGTGTACGCTGCAACTCCGTGGCTAATTTTATCCGTTGGGCCTCACCACCGGACAGCTCTGTGGCCGGCTGGCCTAATCGAAGATAACCCAGACCAACTTTAAGTAATGCGTCTAGCGCGCGTTTAATCGGTGCTTCTTCAGCAAAGCAAATAGCTGCTTCCGACACGGTTAGGTGCAATACATCTGCAATTGTCTTTCCCTTCCATCTAATATCGAGTGTGGCATCGTTATACCGGGCGCCCTGACAAGCTGGGCAAGAAGCGTAAACGCTTGGCATGAATAAGAGTTCAACGGAGACAAAACCAACACCGTCACAGTTAGCGCAACGTCCTTTAGCCACGTTAAACGAAAAACGTCCGGAATCGTATTTTTTAGCCTTTGCCTCAGGAGTATTGGCAAATAGTTTTCGTACATGATCAAATAGACCGGTATAGGTAGCTAAATTTGAACGTGGTGTACGACCAATAGGCTTTTGATTTACAACGACCAGCCGTTTAATGTGTTCGATACCGCTAGAAATATGTCCGGAGGTTGGAATTTGCAGATCCTGCTCAAGTAACTCGGCTTCACTCTCAGGCAGCGTATTATCGTCCCCTTTTTGACCCAGAGCTTGCTGTACCAACTCTACCAGGGCCTGGCTTACCAGTGTAGATTTTCCTGACCCGGATACACCGGTTACGGTTGTAAGAACGCCTAACGGAAAAGATACATCCAGTGCCTCCAGGTTGTTGCGGGTAAGTGCTCTGAGAGTGAGCCAAGCTAAGGGGGTGCGGACCGCATCTTTCATTCTTCTGTCAGCAGAAAATAAATATGCCGCGGTCTGTGACTGCGCGATGCTGGCCAACGCTTTCACCGGGCCACTGTAAACAAGTTCGCCACCATTGCTGCCTGCCTGAGGGCCAATGTCGATTATCCAGTTAGCATGCTCAATGATGTGAGGATCATGTTCTACGACAAACACCGAATTACCAGCTTTTACCAGCTCATCCAGTGAGGTTAAAAGTGCTTCGGTATCGGCAGGATGTAAACCTGCGGAAGGTTCATCAAGCACATAAACTACACCAAATAACTTCGACCTTAGCTGAGTTGCCAATCTCAGACGCTGAAGTTCTCCTGGCGAAAGTGTGGGGGTGCTCCGGTCTAATGACAGATAGCCTAACCCCAGGTGTTGGAGCGCTTTTATCCTTGCTAGCAGATCACCTACAATACGTTGCATAACAACATGTTGTTGATCGGGTATATCATTTTTTTCCGAAGCAGCACCAAGAGCCTTTTCAAGTGAGCCCGCCAGAGTATCAATTGTAAGATTAGACATCTCTGCAATGTCGTAACCTGCAAACGTTACGCTGAGTGCAGCCCTTTGAAGTTTTTTACCTGCACACTCTGGACAGGCGGAAACGTTCAGAAATTCCGTGACCCGTTGCTTCGTTCGCTGACTGGTGGTGGTCTTAAAGGTTTCCAGCACAAAGTTCCGGGCACTGATAAAAGTCCCTTTATAGCTGGCAGGTTCACCATGCTTGAAAGCCGCCCGCGTTTGTTCCAGATTATAGTTGCGATAAGCCGGTACCTGAGGCCTTTCGTCTGTGTACAACACCCAGTCACGGGTTTTCTTAGGAAGCGTATTCCAGGGAACGTCCACATCAATATCCAGAGAAAGCAGCACTCGCACCAGATTTTTACCTTGCCACGCTCCGGGCCAGGCGGCGATAGCACCGTCTCTTATAGATAGACTATCGTCGGGCACCAACGTCTTTTCGCTCACATCAAAAACATGACCAATGCCATGACAGGTTTCACAAGCACCTTGGGGCGTATTAGGAGAAAAGCCATCGGCATAAATAATACTCTGGCCTGCCGGATAGTCGCCGGCCCGTGAAAAAAGCATGCGCAGAGCATTAGAAATGGTGGTTACGCTGCCGACCGAAGAACGTGCCGATGGGGCGCCGCGCTGTTGATGCAAAGCCACCGCAGGAGGTAGGCCCTCGATGCTATCAACATCTGGTTCTTCGACCTGATCGATTAAGCGCCTTGCGTACGGCGAAACAGAATCGAGATAGCGATGCTGTGCTTCTGCAAATAAAGTACTGAAAGCCAGAGAGGATTTGCCTGAGCCAGAGACACCGGTAAAGACGACGAGCGAATCCCTGGGAATATCGACGTCTATATTTTTGAGATTGTGAACGCGTGCACCGCGAACTTGTACATGATTATTACTTTTAGGAGCCACAAGTCGCCTGTAAAGTGAAATACTATCATTACCCTAGATAAACGATATTGAACGCAAAAGGACAACGCTAATATTTTGTAAAAAATAACTATACGAAGATAAGAGCAAAAGCTCTCAGTTTCGCCTGGAAAAAAGTCCCTATCAATTTACTATGACACGGTTTTTAACCGGAACACCGGTATTGTCTTCATCTATATGTATATCCGCCGCTGCTCCTGGTCCGAAAACACGTAAATGGGCAGGCCACGTAGTTGGACTAGCATTTACTAGGACAGTAGCATTTATTAGTAGCATTTATTAGGACAGTCACTTTTCCCACTGAACTCTTCCTCTCGGTAGCACTTGATAGTAGCCCCTGATAGGACACGCACTTCCTCGACCGAAGTACAGTTGGATTCTGAATTGACTCATGCACAATTGAAATATCCAACCATAATTTGGCTAACCACATGCCCAGGCCACGCAAATGTCTTGTCAATCTGGCAGACACTCCTTACTACCACTGTATCTCTCGCTGTGTACGCAGCGCATTTTTGTGTGGCAAAGATAAGCAAACCGGCCGGTGTTATGAACATCGCCGGCAGTGGGTGGAAAATCGACTGCTATTTCTGGCTGAGGTTTTCTGCGTAGACGTTTGTGCTTATGCCGTCATGAGCAATCACACCCATGTTGTGTTGCGTATTAATAAGGAAAAAGCAGAATCGCTTTCTGTGCGGGAGGTTATCCGACGATGGCATAAACTTTATAAAGGTATGCTGTTATCTCACCGTTATCTCAATCCCGCTGAGAGCGGCACAATGCCTGAAGCGGAGATAGAAACTGTTAATAATCTCTCAAAAATATATCGCCAGCGGCTGTTTGATATCAGCTGGTTTATGCGATTGCTAAATGAATACATAGCCCGGCAAGCAAACAAAGAAGACAATTGTACCGGCCACTTCTGGGAAGGGCGATTCAAGTCCCAGGCGCTGATGGATGAAGCTGCATTGGCTGCGTGTATGGCGTATGTGGATTTAAATCCGGTGCGCGCATGTTTAGCAAAAACGCCTGAAGCCTCTGCCCACACCAGTATTCGAAGACGTATTAATGCCGCGAAGCGCCATCGCCAACCATACCCGTTACTTTCTTTCACCGGTAATCAATCGAACACAATGACCGGCGGGTTGCCTTTTTGTGCTGAGGATTATTTCGCGCTTGTCGATGAAACGGGTCGTCGCTTACACCCCAATAAACGCGGCAAAATTGATGAGCCCACGTCCCCTATCCTCACCCGTATTGGCTTGAATCAGAATGATTGGGATATATTAGTGGCTGGAATTGAAAAAGAGTTTAAAGCCGTAATCAGCCTGGACAAGCTAATAACAAAGCGCCGGAGAAGCGTAAATCACACCTAGGTCTTATCCACTTAATTTTCTTACGGTTTATCTTACCGAAACCTTCAACCTACTCGGCATTGACCGGCGTTCTTTTGCGCGTCAGTTTTGTGATTGAGGGTCATATTTTTAATTTATGTAGGATACTAAGTATCTGGCATCCCGTTAGCCAGTGCTTAACTGTAAAAAAACACAGCACCAAATCCTGCATAAGTTGCATCGTCAGAATTATAGTAGAGACAAAAAGGAAACAAAAAGGAAACAAAAAGTGACTGTCCTAAATTAGATTCTCGCATGTGAGATCAGCGACTGTCCTAGGCAAAATGGCCCCATGAGAGATGAGTGACTGTCCCAGACAGAATGGAGGCCAAAAGTGACTGTCCAAAATAAGAGGTGCTATTTGATAGTTTTATACGCGCTCACGCAATAAGGCTGGTAAATGCTATCCGGGGTTACCGAGCATAGATAGAAAAAATTATCAGAGACGGTGTATATAAAGAAATGGTGCCCGGGGCCGGACTTGAACCGGCACGATCTTACGATCGAGGGATTTTAAATCCCTTGTGTCTACCAATTTCACCACCCGGGCTTAAAGGGCTCGGTCGTTAGACCTGGTGCAATTGCCTTGGTAAAAGCAATTTGGAGGCGGAACCCGGAGTCGAACCGAGATAGACGGATTTGCAATCCGCTGCATAGCCATTCTGCCATTCCGCCAATTTTTTGCTGTCTGACGTTGATAGTCAGGAGCTGGGAATAAGGTGTGTAACTGGAAACCACGTTGTCGCGACCGTCGCGAAACATTACTAACCGGTACATCTGATTCCACCAAACTAGAAAGCTTGGAGCGGGAAACGAGATTCGAACTCGCGACCCCAACCTTGGCAAGGTTGTGCTCTACCAACTGAGCTATTCCCGCACATTTTTTACGTTTCAAACTTCGAAGGTAGTATTACTTATCGTTACCTTGCCAAGTCTTGGCAATTACTATCGTAACGAGGTAATGTGCTCTACCAACTGAGCTATTCCCGCATTTTTTACTGCATAGCTTATCATTTAAAAACAAAGACAAACTGGTGTTTGGTTTGCGTTTCTCGCTGCGCCAAACGTGGGATGCATTCTACCTACCCCTCCCTCACTGTCAATACAAAAACCGCTATTTTTCAACGAATTTTGCATTTTCAGGTTTGTTTGCTAGTTTTTTATTCACATTGCGCATTAGTCGAACAACAAGCCTATATTCAAACTTTGCCCGCAAGGTGTTTCCATGCAGCTGACGTGTATACCACCATCGACCACAACGATAAAACGGCTGCAATATAGAGTAAAATATACCCCAGGCTCACCCAATAGATTGGGAAACCCATAAAGGTTTCCAGTCCTGACAGCAACCCGATAAGCGCCAGCATCTGAGCAGTGGTTTTGGCTTTGCCGATAAATGATACTTTAACTTCGTCCCGCAAGCCCTGGCTGCCCATCCATTCCCGTAAAGCGGATATATATATCTCACGCACCAATAGCACGATAGCAGGCAACGTGATCCACAGCGTGGCATAGCTATGGGTAATCATTAACAACGCCGCTGCTACTATCAGCTTGTCTGCCACAGGATCTAAAAACGCGCCAAATGGGGTGTTTTGATTTAGTTTGCGGGCAAGATAACCATCAAACCAGTCTGTAATCGCCGCCAGCCAGAAAATAAAGGCGCCTGCCTCATGAGCCCATTTCCAATCCATAAAATAAACCAGTACAAAAACCGGAATAAGTACAACTCGAAAAAGGGTAATTAAATTTGGTACTGTCCACATAATAACTTCTCTGTTCGCTTCACTGGGTTAACCCCAACATTGGATTAAGCCCCTCACCGGGGCTAAAGTACCACTAATGATGCAGGTGGTCGTAAATGGTTTCGGCTAACTCGGTACTAATTCCAGGAACACTGGCGATTTCCCCCTTACTGGCCCGCTTCAGTCCCTGCAAGCCGCCCATATATTTTAATAAAGCCTGACGGCGTTTTGCCCCAATACCGGGGATCCCTTCCAGTGTTGATGTATTTTTGGCTTTTTGACGCCGGTTGCGATGCCCTGCTATCGCAAACCGATGCGACTCATCGCGGATGTGCTGAATAAGGTGTAGCGCGGGTGCATGACTCTCCATTGGGATAGTTTCATGAGTATCTTCAAGGATCAGGGTTTCGAGCCCCGGTTTTCTGGTGGTCCCTTTAGCAACACCAATAAGCATAGGCTTTACATCCGCAGGCCAGTCTGCAAAAAAGGTCTCGGCCTGGGCCAGCTGCCCTTTACCCCCATCGATAAACAGAATATCAGGGATCTTGCTGGCTTCGTTAGGAGTTTTATAACGACGCTTAAGGGCCTGAGCCATGGCGGCGTAATCATCGCCCGGTGTGATATCTTCAATGTTATAGCGACGATAATCCGTCTTTAACGGCCCTTCCCGGTTAAACACCACGCATGACGCTACGGTTTGCTGACCGGAGGTGTGCGAGATGTCAAAACACTCCATACGCTGAACCGGGGTCTCCCGTTCAAGGGTTTCTTCCAGATCAATGTAGCGGGCATGAACGGATTTTTGTTCAACAAACTGTGCTTCCAACGAGTTATTGGCATTGTTCTGAGCCAGTTCCAGGTAACGACGCTTTTCATCCCGTGCACCACGAAAAAATTTAACCCGGTAGCCGGCTTCACTGCTAAGAACATCTGCAATTGCGGCTTCGTCGGTTAGCTCAAGCGGAATAACAATTTGTTTAGGAATAACCTTGTTGCCCGCTAAATAGAACTGCAATAAAAATGACTCAAAGACTTCCTGTTCGGTCGCTGTGGGCGGCACCTTCGGAAAAAACGACTTAGAGCCTAACAGCTGTCGATCCCGGATAAACATTGACTGAATACAGGCCATATTGCCTTTTATCGCATAGCCAAATACGTCCATTTCATCCTGAGTCCCTGCCACCCACTGGCGTTCCTGTACTTTTCGAAGCGCAGTGATCTGATCGCGGTAACGAGCTGCCGCTTCAAAGTTCATGTCCTTTGAGGCCTGTTCCATACGCTCCACCAGCGTGCCGATTACCTGCTGATTTTTTCCTTTTAAAAACATACGAGCCAGATTGACTTGTTCAGCATATTCTTCGTCACTGACATAGCCTTCCACACATGGCGCGCTACAGCGTTTCATCTGATATTGCAGGCACGGCCGGCTGCGCGCGCGATAGTAACTGTCTTCACACTGTCGAACCGGAAATATTTTTTGCATTGAACGCAGGCTTTCGCGTACAGACCACGCGCTGGGGTAAGGCCCGAAGTATTCGCCTTTGCGTTTTTGCGGCCCCCGATGAAAAGATAAGCGCGGGTGCTCATGGGCAGATAAAAAGATAAATGGATAGGACTTATCATCACGCAAAACCACGTTATAGCGAGGCTTGTACTTCTTAATGAAGTTATTTTCCAGTAAAAAAGCTTCCATTTCGCTGTTGACCACGGTGACATCCATATCCGCAATATGGGCCACCAGCGAACGGGTTTTCGCGTTATCTACCTGCATTCTGAAATAGCTGGATACCCGCTTTTTCAGGTTTTTGGCCTTTCCGACATAAATAACTTCCTCCTGGGCGTTATACATTCGGTATACACCAGGCTGATTCGTCAGATTTTTCAGAAAAGCAGAAGAGTCAAATGAGGACATGCCAGAACTACAATGTATTTGGATCGATCAATTTATGCCTTAATGCTAAATGGGTCAGTTCAACATCTGTGGTAACACCAAGTTTTTCAAACATACGGTATCGGTATGTATTTACTGTTTTTGCGTTGATACATAGCTCGCTGGCAATCTCAGGAACCCGTTTCCCCCGGGTAAGGCGCAAGGCAATACTTAGCTCGCGATCAGATAACACCTCAAAGGGGTTATCCCCATCCGGAGACAATTTGCTTATGGCAATACTCTGGGCTATTTCGGGGGGCAGATATTTTTGTCCTGCGGCAACTTTGTAAATAGCCCGGATCATTTCGTCAGGCTCTGCGTCTTTGGTTATAAAACCATACGCACCGATTTGCATGACCTGCGCCGGAATCGGATGTTCTTTATGCATAGACAAACAAATCACCCGGGTATTTTCTGACATACGCAACACTTTTTTAGTGGCTTCCAGTCCGCC
>VMHT01061211.1_pt1 | contig 11760 bp, 13 predicted proteins | sample 4693611 | NCBI WGS metagenome assembly VMHT01 (sample SAMN12280063, study PRJNA550983) | marine metagenome | isolation source: seawater sampled from same location over 5 years 0.02-0.2 micron viral filtrate | place: USA: collected off the coast of southern California halfway between the port... ...
CCGCCACTCTTTAACACAACAACGCCGCAAAACTAGCCACAACCTCCACAGGCGTCGACGTAACTGGCACAGCCACAACGGATGGGCTTACAGTTGCAGGAAACGCATACGTTGGTGCAGGAAACTACTTTACCGACTCCACAAGTGGTTACTTTTTTGGAGGTAGTGGGTCTTTTACTAATGGTGTCTATGGTGTCGGTACAAACAACATGGCTTTCAATGTTGCTGGCTCACGACGCATGCTTATAGCCTCCAACGGCGACATCAGCTTCTACGAGGACACTGGCACAACGCCTAAGTTGTTCTGGGATAGTTCTGCGGAGTCTTTGGGTATTGGGACTACTACGCAAAGTGGTAAAGTAACTGTTGACAGCTCTTCTAACGATGGCTTGAACGTATCAGTAGGCAGCAATTACCTTGTAATAAAAAGTCAAAGAGGAAATGATGGCGACCACATTCGTTTTTTTAACGGTTCAGGAGCTACTGTTGGAAATATTGGTACTTTAAGTTCTGCTTTGACGATTGGAACCGGCGATACAGGCATTCAATTTAACGCAGATAACAACGCTGTAATGCCGCACAACATCACCACTGGCGCAAACGTAGACGCTAGTATTGATATTGGCTATAGCAGTGGCGGAATCAATAGACGCTTCAAAGACCTCTACCTGTCAGGCATTGCTAATATAGGCACTTACTTACGATTTGGTGGAGCAAGTAATTATTATGTGCATTCCGACAATGCTAACTACTTGAGGTTTGGTACAGCAGGCACAGAACGCATGCGCATAGACTCATCAGGCAATGTGGAACTAAAAGGCGGTCAAGAGTTAAGAGTCTATCGTGGAGACAACGCCACATACGGCTCAATGAAGTATCTTACTGGCTCTGGTGGTTTGCAGCTTAACGACAAGAATGGCGATGGTATATCTTTTGTTAAGGCTGATGGTGCTACTGAGTATGGCAGGTTTGATGCCAGCGGTAATCTCTTGGTGGGGAAGCCTTCTTCGTCTTTCGGAACAGATGGTGTTGAAATTAAAAATGACCAAATATGGTCTACTAATACTTCAAGTGACTGCATATCATTAAACAGAAAAACATCAGATGGTGCTATTGCTACATTCTACAAAGACGGCTCAACCGTAGGTAGTATTGGTACTAGCCCAACAGCGAATTTTAATATTAACAGCAGTCAATCAGGACACGTTGGATTAGAGTTCGGTAGCCCTAACATTATGCCTATGAAAGACGGAGCATTAGCTGATAATGCTGTTGATTTAGGTGTATCTTCCCAACGCTTCCGTAACATCTACCTATCAGGCGGTATCCAATTAGGCGGCACAGGTTCAGCCAACAAGCTGGATGACTATGAGGAGGGCACTTGGACTCCTACGCTTATAGGTTCAACTACAGCAGGAACTGGCACATATACTATTAGAGAGGGTAAATATGTCATAATTGGTAAGATGATATATGTCTCTATACGGCTAGGATGGTCTGCCCACACAGGCGCAGGGGGTATGCGAATAAGCGGTTTGCCGAACACTGCAAATAATAACTATGCCAATCTTGGCGTTGTGTACAGGGACGGAATGACAATTAGTTCAGGACATACAGTTAATGTTGGCGTAGTACCTAATCAAACCTACGCTAATATATTAGAAATAGCTACAAGTACAGACAACGCATCTCTCGTTGCTTTAGATACAGCAGTTACTGATATATCAATAAGCGGGTGGTATCAAATAGCATAACAATTCAACCATACGCCTAGTGGACTCTAGGCACAGACAGGAGAAAGACAATGGCACTTTCAGAAGCAACAGTAGAAGACAAGATTGAAGTAGTAGACTGCGGAGGCTGGAAAGCTATCCAAGTCCGTACAGCTACTATAATCAGCAGAGACGGTGAGGAGATCAGCAGATCCTTTCATCGCCACACAGTATCACCCACTGACGATTGGTCAGGTGAAAGCACAGAGGTTCAAGCCATGTGCACTACGTTCCACACAGCAGACGCTATAGCAGCCTATGAAGCTGCACAGACGGAGACACCCTAATGGCTACATGGACTATTTCAACTTTAGAACGAGATTTACAAGGCGACTTAGCGGGAGGCGTTATCGTAGCCCACTGGCGGGTAACTGAAGAAGAAACTGTGGGCGAGGATACATACAGTGCTTCTAGCTACGGAACCTGTGGCTTTACCCCAGACCCTTCCTCTGAAGGATACATCGCCTATGATGACCTAACGGAAGCCGACGTGATTGGCTGGTGTCAGGGTGAGTTGGACGTTGATGCCATTGAATCCTCCCTCACTGCTAACATTAATGAGCAGAAGAATCCTACAACCGCTGACGGAGTACCTTGGTAATGAGCGAAGAGCAAACGATTGTGATTAACGACGAAGAACATAACGTGTCAGAGCTGACCGTTGAGACCCAGATGCACGTTGCCCGTGTTGCTGAGATCCGTCAAGAAATCGCACGGTTACAAATGCAGATCAACGAACGTCAGGTTGTGCTGAATGCTTACGGCGAAGCTATCGTCAACGCAGTTAAGCCTGCTGAAGAACCCAGTGAAAACGATCAGGGTTTTATTGCTGGGCACGATGTGAACCTTCTGGACACTGAGGCTTCCGCTCAGTGACGCCTACAGAGAAGGCCATAGCTAAAATTGAAGCGCACGAGAAAGAATGCGCTATACGCTACCAAGGTATTGAGCAGCGCCTGCAAGATGGTAGCAAGCGGTTTGACCGGCTTGAGCTAATGATCTGGGGCGTTTATGTGACGGTGATTGTCGCGGTGGCTCTGCCACAGTTTATGGGCGGCTGAATGTGATTGGCGAGATCGCTGCGATTGTAGCTGGCGTAAATGCTGCTACCAGTGCGATTAAGCAGGTCGCTGAAACGACTAATGACATCCAGTCGATCTCTGGGTTTCTGTCTGCGTTAGGTGGTGCCGAGGTAGAGCTACAGCGTGCTCAGAACGAAGGTAAGCTGTCAGAGGCGGACGCTGTTAAGGCTGCCTTGGCAAAAAAGCAGATCCAAGAAACCATGAAGGAGATCAAGGATCTGTTTACCGTTAGCGGTAACGGGCAGCTATACCAAGAAGCTATGCAGGCGATGGCAGCGGCTCGAAAGGCTAAACAGCTTGAACTGGCTAGAAAAGCGGCTCAAAAGAAGCAGTTTTGGAAAGAAGTTAAAGAATACGCTGCCATTGGGGGCGTACTGCTGTTTCTCTTGCCCATGACGCTGGCACTGCTGATAGGCTGGCTGACAAGAAAATGATGGCTTTCTTGTTGGTTGTGGTGATAAACGGAGAGCCAATAGCAGATCAGTTTTACTTCCGGGACATCACACGGTGTAACACGTTTGCGTATTACGTCAGCACAGGCAAAACCAAGATAAACAACCGCTATCAGATGCAAGAAAACATAACGGCTTATTGCATACCGAAACGGGTACCAGCCAACACAAAGACGTGGGACTAATATGGCGGCAAAACGGCTAGAAGAAGGTAGTGAATACGCCGAATACGATGCGGATGGGGACGGTGTTGTTACCGACGAAGAGCTAAACACCAGCAAGGAATTACAAGAGCTACGCCTGCAACATGAACGTGCCGATGCCCAACGGGCCATGAGTTGGTTCGCTCTGTGGGGAATGCTGCTCTACCCCTCGCTAGTAGTTGCATCGGAGCTTTTCGGACTGACGCAAGCAGCAACGATTTTAGGTGATATGGCCGCAGTCTACTTCGTATCCGTTGCGGGTATACTTGCAGCGTTCTTTGGTGCGCAAGCGTGGTCAAATAGGAAATAGGTTATGAGTATTGTCGCTTCGCTAGTAGGGCCAGTTACAGGGCTACTGGACAAATTTATTGAGGACAAGGATCAGAAGAATGCCTTGGCTCATGAGATTGCTACTATGTCTGAAAAGCATTCGCATGAGGCGCTCAAGGGCCAGCTAGAAATCAACAAAATGGAGGCTGCACATAAGTCGCTGTTTGTGGCTGGGTGGCGACCCGCTATCGGCTGGATCTGTGCATTAGGGCTACTGTACAACACCATTATCGCCAACATAATCAGCATCTGGGTAGCGGTACCAGAAGTAGATACAACGCTTCTTGTGCCCGTTATGATGGGTATGCTCGGGTTGGGCGCTATGCGTTCATACGAGAAAGTCAATCAGGTAGCTAGAGAAAAGTAATGGGCGATCTAGTTGAGATGGTAAAGCGCCACGAAGGCGTTAAGTCTAAGGTGTATTTGTGTACTGCGGGTTTTGAGACCATAGGCGTAGGCCGAAACATATCAGAGTCTGGCTTGGGGTTGTCTCCCGATGAGATTGACTACTTACTACATAACGACTTAGAGCGTTGTCACCAAGAACTGCAAGATGCGTACTACTGGTACGGCGGGCTGAATAAAGCTAGACGTGACGCAATGGTCGATATGTGCTTCAATCTAGGCATCACGCGGTTGCGCGGATTTGTTAAAGCTCTGGAAGCTATGTCTCGGGAGCAGTTTGACATCGCCGCTGATGAGTTTATGGATAGCCGTTGGGCTAAACAAGTCGGCAACCGTGCTGTAGAGGTGACTGAAATGATCCGTACAGGCGAATACCGGTGAGAACTCATAATAGCCCCAGAGCGTTAGACGGCGGTGTAGTAGACCCTGCACACGTTGTAGAGATCGTATGCGATGCTTGTGGGTTTGATTTAGATGAATCGGAACTAGAAGCGGACACTTGCTCAGATTGCGGGGCAGCGCTTAACTTAAAGCAGAATATAGCTATACAAGTTACCACGCTACCCCCTGCGTTTGGCGCATCTAGCTAATGGATACAATATGCCTTTACAGAAGCTACAGTTTAAGCCCGGAGTAAACCGAGAAAACACACGGTACACGAGCGAAGGCGGCTGGTACGAGTGCGATAAAGTACGATTCCGCCAAGGTATGCCCGAAAAAATCGGCGGGTGGGTACGCATATCAGATACCACATTCCAAGGTGTGTGCCGTTCACTGCATAACTGGGTTACGTTAGGCAGTCAGGATTTAATCGGTGTAGGCACTAATCTGAAGTTCTACATCGAAAATGGTGGGGCATACAACGATGTTACGCCGTTACGGGAGACTACTGCCGCAGGGGATGTAACTTTCGCCGCTACAGACGGTAGCGCTACGCTCACCATTACCGACGCGGGGCACGGTGCTACCGAAGGCGATTTTGTTACCTTTAGCGGGGCAGTATCTCTTGGCGGTAATATAACCGCAGATGTTCTAAACCAAGAGTATCGGGTCGGCCCCGCCCCTACCGCAAATACGTATACAGTAACCGCTACAGCTACCGCGAATGCGTCTGATACAGGTAACGGCGGAAGCTCTGTAGTTGGCGCATACCAAATAAACATTGGCCCTGCATACGCTACACCACTGACAGGTTGGGGCGCGGGTAGTTGGAGTGCGGGCGTGTGGGGTACAGGAGGTACCTCTGCGGAGTCTATTCGTGTCTGGAGCCAAGCTAATTTTGGTGAAGACTTAGTGTTCGGCCCTCGTGGCGGGGGTATCTACTACTGGGATGCTACAAATGGCTTAAACACTCGCGCACAGTTAGTTACAGATGCCTTTTCTAGCACGGCGTCTAACGTACCCACTAAACAAAACCTCATTCTTGTTTCTGACATAAACCGTTTTGTGTTCTGTTTAGGGACTAACTTGTTAGCCAGTGCTACGTTTGACCCCATGTTAATCCGATGGGCAGACCAAGAGAGCGTAAGTAATTGGACTCCTGCCGCAAATAACCAAGCAGGCGACTTACGGTTGTCTAATGGTTCGGAGATCGTCGCGGCTACACAAGCTCGCCAAGAGGTACTGGTGTGGACTGATTCTGCGCTCTATTCCTTACAGTACGTAGGGGCACCTGCTGTATGGGGGGCACAGTTAGTAGGAGAAAACATCTCTACAGCGTCTCAGAACTGCGTAGCCTACGCTAACGGTGTGGCCTACTGGATGGGCAAGGATAAGTTTTATAAGTACGACGGGCGCACTCAACCACTACGCTGCGACATTCGCAGGTACATATTCGATGATTTTAACTCGCTACAGTATGAACAGGTGTTTGCCGGTACTAACGAGTCCTTTCATGAGATCTGGTGGTTCTACTGTTCTTCTGACGCACAGACCTCAGACAGATATGCGGTGTACAACTACCAACAAGACATTTGGTACTACGGTACGCTAGAGCGTACGGCGTGGCTTGATTCTGGGTTACGAGACCGCCCGCTTGCCGCTACGTACAGCTATAACCTTGTGAACCATGAGCAGGGTACAGATGACAACCAGACTACGACATCGGCACCGATTGCGGCGAATATATCTTCTGCCCAATTCGATATAGAGGACGGGCACCAGTTTGCATTCATCTGGCGGGTCATACCAGATATTACCTTTAACGGTTCTACAGCAGCCTCCCCTGCTGCGACGATGACTTTGCTACCCCTTGCTAACTCTGGTGCAGGGTATAACTCGCCTTTGTCCGAAGGAGGATCTAACAACGGCACGATTACAAGAAGCGCAGTGCTACCAGTAGAGGCGTTTACACAGCAACTCAATACGCGAGTGCGAGGGCGGCAGTTAGCGGTTAAGATAGAGTCTACTGAGGAGGGTGTTACGTGGCAATTAGGTACCCCTAGAATCGACATGCGAGCAGACGGCAGGCGGTAATGGCAGTAGACAACACCAGATACGATGTACCGTTTCGCGCTCCAGCACTGCCGTATCCTCCGCAGGGGTACGACCAACAGGCGTTTGAAGAATTTAACAACGTACTTCGCTTGTACTTCAACCAGCTTGATAACGCACTGAGAAACGCTATGGCAGTTCAAGAACCGTATGAGTTACAAGTATCTAAAGGCCAAGTTGCGGGGGCTTCTACGGAGTATAAGTTTGGCTTTAACCCAGACGTAAACGGTGCAGAAGAGTCTATCTGGACGCATGGCGGGGGCTATCCGTGGGCTGCCGCAGCGTTTACCGCGTTTATCAGTAGCTCTAGCACCGCAGATACTGGCGCAGGTACAGGCGCACAGACTGTTACTGTAGAGGGTTTAGACGAAAACTACGCCGCTCAAAGCGTCACCGTAACCATGAACGGCCAGACACAGGTGCAGATTGGTGATGCGTCAGGATGGCTTCGGGTAAACCGCGTTTTTGTTGTTACGTCCGGTAGCGGCGGTACGGCGGCAGGCGACATATATGTTGCAGTAAGTGGTGCGTCTTCTGGTGTGCCTACAGGCGATACATACGCAAAGGTTACGGCTGGGGATAACCAAACACAGCAAGCGATATACACTGTACCCGCAGGTTCCACTTTCTATACAGACGACGTTACGTTTACCGCAGCTATATCTTTAGCTAACAAAAACGTCACCGCTAAATTCGTTACTCGTGAGTTTGGGTCTAACACGTTTAGAACACGCCTAATACAGACGCTGCAAAGCAACTTGCTGCGAGTGCCGTTTGATTACCCTTTGGCTATACCAGAAAAAACAGACGTTGAATGCCGAGCGACTACCGACACTACTAATGTAGAAATCGGCGCGTCGTTCCAAGGCGTCTTGATAGTTAACTAGGGGCTATAGATTATGTTTCAATTTCCCCCCGGTTTTAGCATTGACTTTGATAATTTACCCGGACTGCCAACGCCAACGCCAACGCCAACGCCAACGCCAACGCCAACGCCAACGCCAACGCCAACGCCAACAGGGACGGCTAAAAATTACGCAACGGCTTTTCGAGACGCCTATAAGGAAGTGTTATCTAGGGGCGCAAACCCTAACGATTTGTCAGGGGGCCGCAACAGCAAAGACGTTTTTAGCTGGTATGACGATATTTACGGGTCTCTCATAATAGATACATTGGATTATGACCGTTTTGATCTCTCGGCGGGTTCATCTGAATGGGGTGGGGCTAGGGTTGGGCGTCCGGGGGGAAGAGGTGGTGAGGGGCTACCAAAGATCTACATTACCGCTGAAGACTATGTTGAGAACACAGGTGCCCCTGAGTATCTGCTTGATGTACTTGGTAAGGACAAAACAGGTAAACCTCGTGTAGAGGAGGAAGCACGACAGGCTTACGCACTGTTAAGTATCACAGAGTCTCCAGAAGAAATTGCTACCGTACTTAGTGGATACTACGGGGTGGACTTTTCCCCTGTCTCGCAGAGTTTAGGAAACTTTGAGGGTAACTTGGGGGATTTTGTTGATGCTCCAGAACGACTAGCTGAGTTTCATTCGTTTGTTGAGCCTATCCTCTTAGAGCAAATACCATATATTCAGATGACTAGGGGCGCTAGTTACGAAGAAGCCCTAGAGCTTGCGTACCAAGAAGACCCTATGGTTCAAGCACTGTACGGAAAGTATGGTGTAAATCCTATTCGCACTAGCAAGTACGGGGGTCTCTGGAACTATGACCCATTTTCTTTTAGCGAAGTCCGAACTGAAAAGCCCGCCAGTAAATTTGATAGGTTTGCTGGGCCAATACTCGCGATTGCTGCTGCGTTTGTAGCCCCGCAGTTACTGTTAAAATCAGGTGTATTTGGTGTCCCTGCTGCGGGTGCGGGTGCGGGAACTGCTGCTGGCGCTGCTGGCGCTGCTGGGTATAGTGCCGCGCAACTTGCTGCCGCTACGGCTGCTACTTCTGCTGCCACTACTGCCATATCCGGCGGTGATTTTGGAGACGTACTTAAAAGCGCAGGATTATCGTTCGCCGGATCGACTGTCGCACAGAAGTTAGGTAACGCTAAAGCAGCCGCTTCTGCTGCTTCAAATCTAGCTGAAACAACCCCCACCATAGCCAATGCCGCCGCTGCCGCCGCTGCCGCCGCAGAGTACGGTACAGCTAAAGCCCTGTTTGTTGCCGCTAATATAGGCACAGGCGCTATAACTGGTAATGTTGGTGCAGGCATTCTTGCAGCGTTTGGTGGAGATCTAACTGCTAATGCGTTGGACAAAGTAGGACTTACCCCCGAAGTGCTTGCTAGAGCAGGTGTAGACCAAGACTTGTTGGTAAACGGTTTAGTTCAGACTCAAATGCAGTTAGCCAGAGGCGCAGATCTTGACGCTGCTTTAGCTATGGGGCTTGGCTCCTATATCGCATCTGGTGGGGGCATAGCAGGCGTAAACAAAGACACCTTCTTCAAAAAGATGGGTGAGGTGTTACGTGGCACTGGTGAAGCTATATTTGGCACTGGCAAAGAAAACCCGCTAGATCCCAGTAAATTTACCGCATCGTTAAACGCTAACTACGGCGACAGTTACCAATATGGGAAAGAAGCAGATTCGTTTGGCTCATTCTATTCTAACGCCAACGTACCCGAAGAGCTACTTCTTGATGAAGGGGCGCAGTGGGTATTTCAACGCAACGGCACTATAGAGGACATAAATTCGGGGTTTTCTTTTGACCCTAATCAAAGCCCAGAGACACTAGCCCTATTACTTAAACTAGAGGCAGAGGGGCGAACTCAAAACTTTGATATGTCTGCTAACGAAGCGCAGAAAATGCTGTCTTCTTCTGAACTCCAAAGACTTTTAGGGCCAGCAGTAAGTGATTTTGCTGTAGCGGAAATGCCTGATGCGGAATTGCCCGAGGGGTGGAGACTCGCCTATGGGGGGTACGACGGTCTTATTGAACAGTTAAATAGAGGTAAGACACTAGAAGAGATACGAGCGGAACTAAAGGGACTACGTCTTGATCCGAACATAGGACTAGGCATAGCTCCACCTACCGCAGCAGATACATCAGGATTATCTTCTGACCAACGCGCATATTTAGTAGGTAATGCGATAGACCAAATAGCCGAAGCCATGTACGAAGAAGATCGTGCGAGTGGGGGTAGTGCAGGCAGCGCGGATGAGTTTAGGGCAGAAGCAATACAGGCATACCAAGAACTTCGAGATGACGGCTATTCGCACCTTCGCGTTATGGAAGACCTTGGCATGGATACGTCGGGACGAGTGTTAAATGCCGTCCGTGCACTTGATACGGCCCAGTTGGACAAGTTACGCACTGGTGATGACCGAGAAGCGTACCTCCGAGCGTTAGGTACAGTGGACGAAACCACAGGCCGTTACCACGAAGATTCGCTGTATGAAAGCGGTATAGAGCAAGCGTACGGTCTCTACGACCTTGCAAAACGAGCTGTGGATGCCGCAGAAGAAACTGGCGACGATAAATGGATCATCGGCACTGCCATCGCTATCGAGGCAGGGGCAGACGTAGCAAACGCATTTCTAGGGCTTGCTGCGCTTGGAGGTATAGATCCTGAGTCCACCGAATTAGGTAAGACGCTAAAAGCCATCACCGACATGACAGGCGAAAGCAAGCCTGAAGACTACCAACAAGGGCTAAAAGACATAGAGCAGCGGCTACAGGCTGCGCAAAACCAAGCAGAAGAAGAAGGACTAGGCACTTCTGATAGTTGGATTTTAGTTGGCAAAGCGATCATGGGTGCTGCCGCAGAAAACCCTACAGAGTTTGTTCTCGACTATGTCGTTAAAGAGGCGGCGTCAGAAGTAATACCGTTTGTTGTTGGTGGTGTGGCGTTTGGTGGGGCTAAATTAGGTGCCTCAGCAGCGAAGAAGTTTGGCGATGACGCTGCTAAGAAGTTCGCAGAAAACCTGAATGCTAGCGACATAGCGGTTAGCGCCACCATGATAAGTGACGCTGCTGAAGAGACCGGTGGTGCAGCAGCATCTGGGTACAGCGAAGGCTACGACGCTAAGATAAAACAGCTTACAGAGCAGAACGCACGTCTAGCTGAACTTGCGGGCGTTAGCTCTATACCACTGTCAGATGCACAGATAAAAGAAGCCGAAGAGTTCGCCACCGAAGTTGCACGCAAAGCCGGTATGACTGGGCTTGTACTGTCTGTCGTATCCGATGGGGCACTAGGGGGTAACGAGTTAGCACGAGGACTGTTTGGCGACAAAGCCACAAACGCTGCTGATGAGTTTGTAACCAGCTTAATTAACCGTGTTACGAGAGTCGGGCAAGGTGCAGGCCGAGAGTTCATGCTTGAGGGTCTACAAGAAGGTGGCGTACAAGCAATCATTGAAGGTGCCTTATACGAGATAGACCCTGATCGCCCTGTGTCCGCGTCTATAGCCCAAAACGCCATACTAGGCGCAATTATAGGTGGTTCTGTAGGCGGGGGTATCGGCACAGGCGCTGAAGTATCAGACATACTAGCCAATATAGTTCAGAAAACCTCTCCTACCGTACGAGCCGCCATAGAAAACGCCAAGAATGGCGCGTTGTCCGATGCTCAAGCTAGAAAGATACTTGAAGATTTTGGCATAACGCAGGGTGAGTTTGGAGATTTACAAACCAGTTTAATGAACGAGGCATTTGATGCCGACTACACTACGTTCAACGAAGCGAAGAGTGCGTTTCAAGCTACGAACCCCAACTACGAACCTACTGAAGCCGACATACTTGGGTTTACCGGCAATCGTGCCGAAGACAGACTAGAGGCGAGTGTCGCTGACCTTGTAGACCGTAGCTACATTGACGCACAAGAGGTCATATTCACCGCAGCCCGTGAAGGGTTGATGCTGACTGAAGAACAAGCTGCTGAATACGTACGCCAAACTGAGTCTGGACAAGCCGATGCTGTGTTACGTGACCTACGCTCTGATGTTTTTGACCCGCTGTACGTTACCAACCGAGAAGCTAGGGACTACTTTAGTGACATCGGGTACACGCCCAC
>VMHT01163852.1_pt1 | contig 11760 bp, 12 predicted proteins | sample 4693611 | NCBI WGS metagenome assembly VMHT01 (sample SAMN12280063, study PRJNA550983) | marine metagenome | isolation source: seawater sampled from same location over 5 years 0.02-0.2 micron viral filtrate | place: USA: collected off the coast of southern California halfway between the port... ...
GGCGATATAACAGAAATAGATTTATCTAAACAAACTATATTTCCTTTATGTCATATTATAGTTAACAATGTAACAATACTAGAACAAGTACTACAATTTAACATTAGTGTTTTAGCAATGGATGTAGTTGATCAAAGCAAACAAGAAACAACAGATATATTTAGAGGTAACAATAACGAGCAAGATATTATCAATACACAATTAGCAGTAGTAAATAAATTAATAGGAGAATTAAGACAAGGAACAATCCATTTAGATTTATATCAATTAGTAGGAGATGCAAGTTGTGAATTCTTTTATGAAAGATTTGAAAATGAAATGGCAGGAGTTACTTGCACATTTGATGTATTTGTAGCAAACGATATAAACTTATGCAACTAAAAGAAACAAAAGAGGCTTTAAATAAATTTGGTAAATATGTAATCCAACAAGCGAGAACTAATTTATCTAAAAGGAAAATGAATGTAAGTGGAAGTTTATATAATAGTTTAGACTATAAGATGTTTAAAGGTGCTAATGCTATTGGTATAAATTTTATGATGGATGACTACGGTAGGTTTCAAGACAAGGGAGTTAGTGGTACTAAAAAGAAATACAACACACCTTATAGCTATACTACTAAAATGCCTCCTCCATCTGCTTTTAGTCAATGGGTAGTAAGAAAAGGTTTAGAGGGAACTAGAGATAAAAAGACAGGTAGATTTTTAAGTAGAAAATCATTACAATATGCAGTAGCTAAAAATATTTTTAAATATGGAATAAAGCCTAGTATGTTTTTTACTAAACCTTTTGAAGCAGCATTTAAAAGATTACCTGCTGATTTACAAAATGCTTTTGCAGATGATTTAGACAATTCAATAATTATACCTAACAATAATAAATAATGGCAAATATATTTTTAAGAAGTCCGTATTTTCTAACTATAACAACAGGCTCGCATTTGTCTGCTAAGCTAGAACTAACCATAGATGGGACACTAAGATACACAATAATAAAAAATGCAACTTCAAACAGAACAGTATTTGAAATAGCTACATTAGCAAAAGATTATTGGGCTGCTCATCAGGAGATATTAGACACCGTTGCTCTAAGTAGTACTTGGTATGCTTATGATGCAGTTGATGGGGGTGGTAGTCAGTTAGCAACAGCTACAGTTACAGATACTGGATTTTATGGCTATTCATTTTTTACTGGTGGCTCAAATCAAATTATTGATCCTAATGACTATGAATTAACTAACACAGGTGGAAGCCAAATTATTTACTTACCTGATAATACTGCTTCGTTTGCTTATGATATGAATAGTGGAACAGCAACCAAAAAACTAATAAGCACCTCAGCAACAACTGCAGCAGCAGCTTCTGGAAACTATACTTGGACTATTGAAAGAATATGTAATCCTAAGTATACACCAATACAAGGAAGATTTATAAATAGAAACGGTGTACCTCAAGATCATTTCTTCTTTTTAAAATCAGTAGAGAATGTAACTACAAAATCAGATAATTTCAAAAGAAATATATTTAACTATTCATCATCTACTTATAACAATAAAGAACACCAACAACAGACGTTTAATAAAAACGGTACAAAAGCATATATATTAAATACTAATTATATGATTGAGGCTTATAATGATGTTATGCAAGATTTACTATTAAGTGAGTATGTATGGCTTTATTTAAACTCAGACTGGCAACCTGTTACAGTTACAAAAAGTTCTTTATTAAAAAAGACATCAGTAAACGACAGACTAATCCAATATACAATAGAAGTACAAGAAGCTAACGACATTATAAACAACGTACTCTAATGAAAAGAGAAGTTCAACTATATATCCAAGACACAAGGGTTGACTTATTTAAAGATGAAACAATAAGCATAACCGATTCAATTCAGAACATATCTGATATTAGCAAAGTCTTTACACCTTTTTCTCAACAGTTTAGTTTACCAGCATCATCAGTAAACAACAAGCTATTTAAACACTATTACAACTTTGATATTCAAGATGGATTTGATGCAAGGTTTCAAGTAACTGCTAGAATAGAAATAAACCAAGTTCCATTTAGATCAGGAAAGATTAGACTTGATGGAGTATCAATGAAAAACAATTTGCCTTATGCTTACAAGGTTATATTCTTTGGTGAGCCAAGTAGTTTAAACGATACATTTGGAGATGAGGATTTAAGTTCTTTAAATGCCTTAAGTTCTTACGATATACTATATACAGGAAATGATTTCTTAGATGCCTTTAAAACAGGTTTACAAAGCAGCACAAACCCTGCTACTACAACAGCTAATCGTAATATAGTTGTTCCTTTAATATTGTTAGAGAATTATTATACTTATGATACTGCAACATCAACAAACAAGCTAAAGACAGCATCTTTTACTAATTTAAAAACTGATTTAAAACCAGCTATAAAATTAAGGCGAATTATTGATGCTATACAAACTCAATATGATCTTACCTTTAATATGGCTGATATACACTTAGACGAATTTGTATTAGCAGAAGATGGCTCAATAGTTGTAGATGAGGCTGGTAATCCAGTTGTTCAAGAGGGTGCTACAACAGATGTTAAAACTTTCTTTGGTAGTGATATGTTTGATGAATTGTATTTATGGCTACATAGAGAAAACTCTCCTATTTCTGATCCTGAAGCAACTGATCCTTTATTTGGAATTAATACAGTTACTAAAAGTAAAAAATTAACCTTTGCAGATTTTACTTATTCATCAGGCTCTGGTGATGTTTTAGTGGCTAATAAGCTAACTGTAAACGCTGGTGAAACTTATGGTTTAAGATTAGTACTTGATCCTAGTTCTACAAACAACACAGGAGAAATAATAATAAAAGACAGAACAACAAACGAATTATTATTCTACAGAGAAAATGTACCTTTTAATAGTGGATTAAACTTATCTGCACCTTTAAGAGATTTAACAAGTGGAACTTTAGATTCTAGAACTTATGATTTAGAATTTAGAATAAATTGTCAAGTAGCACAAACTATGGGCGCATTAGATCCAGCATTAGTAATTAGTAAAACGGTAGGAACAGCAGCAACAACAATACATAATTATTCTAATCCTGGATTTAGTTTAGGATCAAATATATTTATTCAAGACTATTTACCTAAAATGAAAGTAATAGACTTTTTAACAGGTTTGTTTAAGATGTTTAATTTAGTAGCTTATACAAAACTATTTGATAGTACAATCTACGTTGAAACCTTTGACGACTATATGACAAAAGGAGTATCAAGAGATATAACGAGTTATGTAGATATAAACGCCTCTACCATTGATCGTCCAGTACCATTTAATCAAGTTAACTTTAAATATTCTAATCCTGTTACTCAAACAAGTTTAAGATTCATTAATCAATTTAGTTTAGTGTTTGGAGACTTAAATTATTCTGCTCCTGAAAAGTATGACGGACAAGCATTTAATCAAGAAGTGCCATTTGAAAGAACTGTATTAATAAATTTACTAGATACTGCATCAACGCCTCCTGCTATTACTAATAATGTAGTAGGGTGGTGGGTAGATGCTGAGGGTAAGGCAGCTTTAGGTAGTCCATACATATTTTTTAATAGAGTAATTGATCAAAGTGGAGTAGGTGGTTTTCCTATAACAACATTAAGTATAACACAATATAACGCTCCGTCTAATGTTTCAAGTGATGAAAACCATACTTTAAATTTTGGTGCAGAGTATGACGAATTTAATGGAGACTTAAATACTAATAGTTTATTTGAAAGATTTTACAAACAATACATTGTACAAACATTTGAGCAAAATGGTAGAATAATAAAAGTATCTGCTCAATTACCTATAAGTTTTATGCTTAATTATTCAGTTAATGACGTTATAGTAATAAACGCTCAAGAGTATTACATAAACAGTATTAGGATGAATTTAGCAACAGGCAAATCAGAATTAGAATTAATAGTTAAAAAAGTAACATATACTAATAGCGTACTAACATAATGATAAAAAATATATTAGACTTATTGCCTTTAGTAAAAGGCGAAACAGAAAACATAAGAATAGCAAAAGGAAAAAACAAAATACCTCAATCCTTAAAAGAGGGATATAAACAACTTAAAAACGAATTAAGATGGCAAGGAAAATAGTAGAAGTAGAATTAAAAGCAGTAGGCGGAGACAAAGCTGTACAAGAAATTAACGAGGTTACTCAAAGCCTTACCAAGTTAGAAAAACAGGAGAAAAAGAATACTAAAGAAACTGAATCATTAACTGATAGTGTTACTACCAATGGTGGTGCTATGGGTATATTAAATGAACTTACTGGGGGTATGGCTCAAAGGTTTAAAGATTCTTACGAAGCCTTAGCCTTAACAAACAAAGGTTTAAAAGGTATGAAAGGTGCTTTGCTTGCTACTGGTATTGGGGCAGCAGTTATTGCTGTTGGTTATTTAGTTGCAAACTTTAGAGAAGTACAAATTTTTTTAGGAATTATTGATCCACAAATGGAAAAGCTGAATGAGACAATGACTGAAGCTAATATTGCTGCAATTGATGCTGCAAGAGGATTAGAGACTTTGCAAAGAATTGTATTAGATACAACAAGATCAGAAAAGGTTAGAAATCAAGCGTTAAGTGAATTAAGTAAAACTGTTGTTGAACTTAATGGAATTACTTTAGATCAATCTGACGCTTTAGATCAAGTGGTAAAGGCAACAGCACCTTATATAGCAGCTACAATGGCTAGAGCCAAAGCTGATGCATTTGCAAAATTAGTGGCAGAAGAAGAGGCGAATCTTGTTAGAAAAAGAATAGAGAATCAAAAAAAATTAGCTGATGCTACTGAAGATGCTGCTGGATTGGATTTGTTTGGTTCTGCTGGTAGGTTTATAGAAAATTATAATGAAGAAATTGAAAATCAAACTCAACTAATAAATGATTTAACGAATCAGTTTACCGAGTTATCAGCAGAGGCTTTACTAGCTGAATCAGCTATTTCTAGTAGTAATACGAAACGTTCTAGTTCTGTAAAAACAAATACTGAAGATGTAAAAGAAAACACAAAGTCAGTTCAGAAATTAACTTTGGCTCAACAAGAGTTTGCCAGAAATAGCTTCTTTATGCCTGGAGTTGGATGGGTAGATAAAGAGACGTTTCAAACTTTAAAAGATAGGAGAGAACAAGAATTATCTGATCAAGCAGATTCTGATGAGTTTTGGGCGCAAGTTAAAAAAGACGCAGCAGAGGAAGAAGTTGAAAGAGATAAAAGAGTTGCTGAAATGAAAATAGACATTGAGCAAAGAGTATTAGATGCAAAAAGAAAATCAGTTGATTTAGCTATTGGTTTATTTGGTGCAGAAACAGCAGCAGGTAAGGCAGCCCTTATTGCAAAACAAATAATGGGAGCTAGAGAAATGATAGATCAAGCAAGAAAAACTATTACATTTTCTTCTTTAGCAGCAGCAGAATCAAGTGCAGCAGTTGCTGAGGGTACAGCAAAAACTGCTAAAATAGGTTTTCCTCAAAATATACCAATGTTAATTGCTTATGCACTACAAGCAGCAGGTATTGTTTCTGCAATGTCATCTGCATTACGTAAAAGTAAATCAGTAGCTTCTTCAGTTGGTGCAGGTGGTGGCTCAGTAAGTGTTGATCCAGCTCCAGCCATAGCAACTCCAGCAGTTTCATCTGATTCTTTTTTACCTCAATTTAGTACAGTTGGTGCTAGTGGGGTTAATCAATTAGCTGATGTATTAGGTGGGCAAAGTCCAGTAAGAGCATTTGTAGTTAGTGGAGATGTATCAACAGCCCAACAATTAGACAGAAATATAATTCAAAGTGCGAGTTTAGGATAAACAAAAAAATAAATTAATACGTTATAATAATATGAAGATTATAGAACTTATTTTAGGAGATGGTATATTTTCAGGGATTGAAGCTATTTCATTAGTGGAATCACCAGCAATTGAAGAAGATTTTATTGCTTTAAAATCACAAGAAGTAAAACTAGCAGAAGTATCAAGCGACAAGCGTATCTTAATGGGAGCATTGCTAGTACCTAACAAACCTATTTACAGACAAAGCGAAGAAGAGGACTATTATATTTACTTTTCTAAAAAGACAATAGAAAAAGCATCTCAGCTTTATTTAATGAATGGTAACCAAAACAACGCTACTTTAGAACACTTACACACATTAAAAGGCTTAACTCTAGTTGAGAGTTGGTTAGTTGAAGATGAAGTACACGACAAATCTAGAAAGTATGGTTTAAATGTACCTGTAGGTACTTGGATGGGTGCAGTTAAGGTAAATTCTGATGAGGTTTGGGATGAATACGTAAAAACAGGAAAAGTTAAAGGCTTTAGCATAGAAGGTTACTTCGCTGACAAAGCAGAACGTCCAAAAGAGCCAGTAAACGATTTTGAATTGGAAGCAGAGGAACAATTATCAGAAATAAGAAGAATTATCAAAGATGGCGAGGAATGTAGTTAAATCTTATGTTAAACCAAAAAGAAAATCGCATCCACATAGCAAAAATGCGAGTAAAGGACAAACAGGATATAAAAAAATATATAGAGGACAAGGAAGATGAGAAAATTTAGAACACCAAGCAGAACAAGTCCAAAAGGTAGCCGCAGAGGTTGTCTTTGTGCAGATAGAGATGAATATTCAGTAGAATGCTGCAAAGGAGATATGATAAATCAAGGAATAGGCAACATAACCAAAACAACATAATCAAAAATACAAATATAAATTAATAATCGTTATAGTAATATGAAAGCAACAGAAATCTTAAAAAATATAAAAACTTTCTTAGGAGAAGAAACTCTTGAGAATGTAGAAGTAAAGTTAGCACAAGCTAAACTTGAAAACGGAACACTAGTAGAATCAGAATCATTTAAAGCAGGAGATGAAATCTTTATCATTACAGATGATGAAAAAGTTGCAATGCCTGTTGGTGAGTATGTAATGGAAGATGGTAAACTTCTTGTAATTGAAGAAGAGGGAATCATTGCAGATTACAGAGTTGTTTCTGATGACGTACCACAAAAAGAAGATGAACTAGCAGAAGAAGAATCAGTAGATGACGGAAAAGAAGCTGCAGTTGACGACTGGGCTGGTATGGAAAAAAGAATTAAAAATCTTGAAGATGCAATTGCAGATATTAAATCTAAAATTGGAGAAAAAGAAGATTTTGAAAAAGTTGAGAAAAAAGTAAAGCAGGAGTTGTCAGAAACTCCAGCAGCAGAGCCTATTTCTCACAATCCAGAAATGGAAGATAAAAAGATCAATCTAAAGTATGCACAAAATAGAAAGCAGACATCTTTGGATCGTGTATTAAGTAAAATGTATAATAATTAAAAATAATTAAAAATGGCAAATCCAACTTATACTGCTGGAACTTACGCTGGTGAGTTTAGTGGTAAAATCTTAGGGGCAGCGTTGCTTAGTGCATCAACTTTAGATGCTGGTGCGGTAACAATAATGCCTAACGTAAAGTACAAATCTGTATTACAGGTAGGTGCTTGGGCAAATGTAGTAAAAGGAGCATCGTGTGATTTTGATGCAACAACAACTACACTTACTCTAACTGAAAAAGTATTAGAAACAAAAGAATTGCAAGCTAACGCTCAACTTTGTAAAAAAGAATTGAGAGACGAATGGCAAGCTATTGAGATGGGATTCTCAGCTTATGCTGATATTCCTGCTTCTTTCGAGGAGTATGTAATTTCAAGAGTTGCTGCTCAAGTAGCTGATGCTTTAGAAACTTCAATCTGGGCAGGTGCTGCAGGTGCTGATGACTTTGATGGTTTTCAGGCTCTTGCTTATGCAGATGCAACAGTAGTTGATGTTGCAGCAGTAGCAGTTGATTCTGCAAATGTAATTGCACAAATGGGGGCTGTTGTAGATGCTGCTAATAAAGCAACATTACAGAAATCAGATTTAACTCTTTATGTTTCAACAAATGTAGCTAGAGCATACATTAGAGCATTAGGTGGTTTTGGAACTGCTGGTTTAGGTGCTGCTGGTATCAATAATCAAGGTACTTCTTGGTTTTCTAACGGAGCGCAATTAACTTTTGAGGGTATTCCAGTATTTGTTTGTAACGGAATGGGTAATAACAAAATGATTCTTACTTATAAGTCTAACTTATTCTTTGGAACAGGTTTAACTTCAGATATTAATGAAGTAAGATTTATTGATATGGCTGACAAAGACGGATCTCAAAATGTGAGAGTAATAATGAGATATACTGCAGGATGTCAAATCGGAATAGGTGCAGATATTGTTTACTATTCATAATAACTAATCTAAGAGGGGTGGTTAATTCCACCCTTTTTATAATAACTATATAATATGGCTTGTTTATTAACAAAAGGTAGAAAGGTACCCTGTAAATCAGGAGTAGGTGGCTTAAAGTCAGTTTACTTTGCAGATTTCGGAACTTTAGGAGCAATTACTATTACAGATTTTGAAATAGCATCTATTGCAGGTAGCCCTACTTTATATCAGTTTGATCTCAAAGGTAATTCAACAATGGAAACTACTGTAACAAGTTCTAGAGAAAATGGTACTACATTTTATGAAAGTACATTAACTTTAAACTTTACATTCCAAGACAGACACACTCAGGAAGAAATAAGACTTCTTGCAATTGCTCGTCCACATATTTGGGTTGAGGCTTATAGTGGTGAGGCAGGTAGTTCTTACTATTTAATGGGTAAAGTTAATGGTTGTGAATTAACGACTGGAACTTTTTCTAATGGAGCAGCAATGGGAGACTTAAATGGTTACTCATTGACGTTTACTGCACAGGAAATAGCTGCGCCAGACTTTACAATTTCAACAGTTGTAACAGGTGCTACTCAAGGTGCGCAAATAACTCCTAACTAATAGGGTTTAACTTTGTTATCAAAAAAAATCAAGGGGTATGTTAATCGTATCCCTTTTTTTTATATCTTTATATAAACTTTATAAGTTTTCATAATAGAGTAAATTTTTTGTTTAGGAGAAAGGGGGTTTAATTACCCTCTTTTTTTATGTACAAAATTTAAACTTTGTACGTTATATAAGTATGATACACTTGACGACTGCAGCAACTAAGCAAACGATAAATATAATTCCTAGAAATTATGCATCTACAGTTAACGTAGTAGTAAGAGACGATTCAACAAACACCTCAACAACATATTCAACAATATCAACAACAACAGATAAAAACTATTTACAAGTAGGCATTACATTTAGCCCTGTATTAGTAGAGGGTAGGTTTTACGATGTTAATGTTAAAGAGGGAACAAGTGTAATTTATAAAGACACAATTTTCTGTACTGATCAGACTATTAATCAAACTAACAACGATTATTATTCTGTTAATGAGGGTGCTTATACAGTTCCAACAGGTACAGATGCTTATGATAATGATTATATTATAATATGAAAAATAAGACACAATTAAGCATTGTTAATTTAAGTACCTATACTTCTCCACAAGTAAAAGAGAAAGCAGGTACAGACTGGGTAGAATTTGGCTCAGACAATAACTATTTTCAATACTTAATAGATAGATATAATGGCTCTCCAACTAATATGGCTATTATTAATGGTATTTCAGAAATGATTTACGGTAAAGGCTTAGATGCTACTGATTCTCATAGACGTCCAGAACAATACGCAATGATGATTTCTTTATTTAAAGATCAAGTAGTTAGAAGATTATGCTCTGACTTAAAATTAATGGGACAATGTGCGATACAAGTAATTTATTCTAAAGATAGATCAAGAATTGTAACGCTAGAACATATACCTGTTGAAACACTAAGAGCCGAGAAATGCAACGACAAAGGAGAAGTACCAGCATACTTTTATTTTAATGATTGGAGTAAATACAAAAGAAGTAGTAAATTAACTAGAATACCAGCTTTTGGAATGTCTAACGAGGGATTAGAAATCCTTTACGTTAAACCTTATAGATCAAGTTACAAGTATTATAGTCCGCCAGACTACGAGGGGGGAACACAATACGCAGAACTAGAACAAGAAATATCTAATTATCATCTAAACAACATTCTTAATGGATTAGCACCTAGTATGTTAATCAATATGAATAATGGAACTCCATCTCCAGCAGAGAGAGAGATGATAGAGCAAAGAATATACCAAAAATTTTCGGGAAGTAGCAATAGTGGCAAGATGATTTTATCGTTTAATGATGATCCTAGTACTGCTGCAACTATTGAGCCTATTCAATTAAGTGATGCACATAATCAATATCAGTTTTTAAGTGATGAAAGTTCAAAAAAGATTATGGTTGCTCATAGAGTTGTTTCTCCTATGTTATTAGGAGTAAAAGACAATACAGGTTTTGGTAGTAATGCAGACGAATTAAAGACAGCTAGTATCTTAATGGATAATATGGTAATACGCCCTTTTCAGACACTTTTAATTAATGCCTTTGATCAAATCCTTGCTTATAACAATATCTCGCTGCATTTATATTTTAAAACGCTTCAGCCGCTTGAATTTACAGACTTAACTAATGTAACAGATCAAGAAACAAGAGAAGAGGAAACAGGAGTTAAATTAAAAAAGATAGACGGACAAGAAGTTTATTCTACTAAAGAAGAAGCTATTGAAAAAGCTAAAGAACTAGGATGCGAGGGGTATCACGAACACAAAGAAGAAGATATGACTTGGTTTATGCCTTGCAAAGATCATTCACAAATTACAAATCTTGCATCTGATGCTGAAAAGTATATAGATACTGAAGTTGCTGATGCTCTTATAGAATTAGGAGAAACAGAAGAAGAACTTTTAAAAGAATTTGATGTTGTAGATGAGAGAGAAGTAAATTATGAGTTTGATGATGAATTAGATGAGGTTATTGACTTAGGTAATAAAACAGAGTTAGCTAATACAGGTAAAGCAACACCATACAGAGATAGCGAACAAGACGGAACATCTAAACAAACAAAATACAAAGACAAAGAATTTTTGGTTAGATATATGTATAACCCTTTAAGAACTCAAGCAAGTTCAAGAGAGTTTTGCAGAAAAATGGTTTCAGCTAAAAAAGTATATCGTAAAGAGGATATAATAGCTATGACAGATAAAGTTGTTAATGCAGGTTTTGGAGTAGGAGGATCAAATAAATACTCTATATGGCTTTGGAAAGGTGGAGCAAGATGTAAGCACAGATGGTTTCGTAAAACATATATGAGAAAAGACGGAGCGAGAGGCTTAGGCGAAAACATATCAACTAAAGAGGCTAGAAGTAGAGGCTTCAAACAAAAAGGAAGAAAAAACGCACAAAGAGTATCAGTAGCACCTCACGATATGAAGTATGAGGGGTATACTGCTGCATATTGGAATAAAATGGGTTTTAAATATTAATTATGGCAACAGTATTATTTATAACAAGAACGGACTTAGTAAAAAACTCTATCATTGATGGGAATACACCTACTGATTCTTTTATACAATTTGTGAAAGTTGCACAAGAGATAGAAATACAAAATTACTTAGGAACTAAGTTATATGATAAAATAGCTAGTGATATTTCTGGTGCAGGTTTAGCAGGAAACTATTTAACATTAGTAAACGAATATGTACAACCAATGTTAATATGGTATGCTCAAGCTGAGTTTATCCCTTATGCTGCTTATCAAATAAAGCAAGGGGGAATTTACAAGCATACAAGCGAAAATGCTGAAACAGTAAGTAAAACAGAGGTTGATTTTTTAGTACAGAAAGCGAGAAATAC
>VMHT01119078.1_pt1 | contig 11759 bp, 13 predicted proteins | sample 4693611 | NCBI WGS metagenome assembly VMHT01 (sample SAMN12280063, study PRJNA550983) | marine metagenome | isolation source: seawater sampled from same location over 5 years 0.02-0.2 micron viral filtrate | place: USA: collected off the coast of southern California halfway between the port... ...
ATCCTTATGGAGACTTCTTCACAGGTAGTGAAAGTAGTATAGTCCATACTATTACGAAACCCTTAACTATATCATCGGCTACTATACAAATTACCGACCCCGACGGCACTCCCGCTACTATTAGTGAGAGGTCATCTATTATATTCAAGATACAAAAAGCGAGATTGTTAAACAAACATGTAGCAAGAGACTTGTTCGCAAAGTTAATGAAACAAGTCAAAGAAGAAGATGATGAGTAATTATGATAGATTAAATCTCTTTTTATAGGAGGCTATGTTATCTTTACGTGAAGTAGAGTTGCCCCATAATATATAATAGGATAAATATCCCGCTCTGGTATAATCGCCAGTTTGTAAGTCTTTTTTATGACGAGTTCTATATCTCTTACGTTGCTCCTTATCTTTTGTTAGGGTGTAATCGTCCATACCCGCGCTACCGAAGTGAGTCGTCTTCTTTCTACCATTATCCTTAGTGAATGTAGCCATTAGTTTCTTACCTGCCTTAGTGCTCTTTTTGATTACTACACTTACCATTTATATATATAGATACTATTTTTTTACTAGATGTGATTTATCAATTTTATATGCTTTACTTGACTTATCAACTGACGCATAGACCCGAGCCATTGCCCATTGCTCCTTAGACTTCACATTCTTTCTTACTGATTTAGGGTTTGTTTTGTATGCTCCTATACCTTTATTATAGATAGTCTGTAAGCCAGACTTTTTATATCCCGTTAACTTTGAAATAGAGGCTAACGTATGTGAAGTCCCCTTAGGTTGCTTATACTTCTTGTTAAATTTTTCTTTGTATGTAGGCATTATACATACAGTAGATAAAATATTATTATGAATAGATTATTAATTACTTCTTTCCTCGCATAGCACGAAGCTTAGCCATTTTGTCCTTCATCTCTTTACTACCTTTGGCTGGTTTCTTAGCTGAACTCTTAGTTTTACTCTTCATTCCTTTACTTCCTCCTTTTCCTGAATAGTGTCCTGGCATAGTTTTATAATCTAAGGTAGAAAAAAAGATATCTTTAAAATTATTAATAGTTTTTAATTTAATAAAAGACTGTATATCAATTCAGGTGGGATTGTATGTCTCAAATCTAATCTATTCATACCTTTTATATTCAATTGACTAAATGATAAATGCTTACCCTCTTTATAGGCTCCACACTTCTTATCACATAATATAGTAGGGTGTTGTTTATTAGTCCATATTCTAGTTCTTTTTCTAATATACCAACCGAACATACAATAGTCAACATCTACATAAGGTATATCTTTCATAAAGGGTCGTGACTTTAAGAGTGATGTTTGTGGATTCTCTATATACCATAACTCAGGATTAAAGTAATTGATTATCTCTAATGTTTTCAATACTAATTTATCACTACCTTCTATATCACATACTTTTTCAGGGCGACAATAGTTCATACAACTATATTCATTACAAGGAGGACTCGCCCATATTATATCAAAATAATCCTTAGGGTAGATTGTATAGTCCCATTCTAAGATATCTTTATTAATAGTGGCTCTCCCATCAATATCTAATGATATAACATTATGACCCAGAGCCTCAGCACACTTACCGAAACTATGAGTTCCGCTAAATAATTCTAAACAGTTCATTAGTATAAGTAAAGAAAAAGATATCATTTTATTTATTAATAGTTTTTTATGCGTTGAAGACAGAGAACATACCCGACTCAAGACGGGCTAGTCGCATGTATTCACAGAATGAACGAGCGGTATACACTCCATCTACGGGGACAGCCATAGGGTTCACCGCATCGCCCATCTGTAAGTGAAGTTCAATACCACGCTGTCCTACACGTCCATTGGTAAGGCGTGTGCCTAACATAAAGAACTGACCCGGAAGTCCAGCAGCACTCGCTTGATCGTGTCCTTCAAAGGTGTAGTAGTCTGTAAGACCTCTTTGCTCACGAGCATATTCTTCACGTGATACAAACGGAATAGATTCTGATTGAGTGAAGTGAGTGAAGTGTTCAGCTGGATTTCTCTTAGAGGTAGGGAATTCAAATCTATCATTATATCTGTAATTAACTACTACGGGACCTGCCTTTTGTGTCGCACTGGTTCGGCTAGGGTATCTGCCGTGATAAGGACCTAAGATACTATCCGTAGCCGTAGCATCATCAGATACAAGGGTAAGCACCCTAGATACTTGACGATTCGCCATACCTAGATTACGAACAACTCCTGATTGAAGCTGAGCCTGTGTAAGACTATTCTTAGACAAACGGTAATCAGGGAAAGCGAACTCTATTACAGGGTTAGCTTCTTGATACCGAGTCATCATATCACTATCTGTATAGAAGATATAATCAGCACAGAATTTAAGGTCTGTTAGTTCAATAGAGACCTCGCTTGCCCCTACAAGTGGTCGGCGACATAGACGCTTATCAGTCTTAGGAGCCCACGTCAACTCAATAGAGAGCTGGTCTTGAATCATATACAGAGGTAGAGAGTGTGTCTTCAAGAAGGGGAAGAGGTCTGATAAATCTACCTGATAGGTAGGACACTCAGTAGGAGCATCACCATCATAATTAGCGAAAGGTAGCATCTTCAAGTCTCTCTGTGCCCCTGCTTGACGGTCACCATACTCACGACCAATATCTAGACCATATCGCTCAGCCGTAGGGAAGGTTGTAGCGGTTGACGCTGTGCCTCGGTAGAGCCACTTATGGTTCAAGTAGCGTCCCGTAGTATATAACTCACGCTCGACATTATTCTCATTATCAATCTCAGCACTCTTAATTACATGGAGAGATGACCAATCAGAAATTTCATTAAGAACCTGATTACCTACTTTTAATGTAGCTCGTTTAATAACAGAACCAATACCAATATTAGGGGGTAAGTAGTTAGTAGTGGCTCCCGCTGCTGGTTTCAAAGTGATAAACAACTTAGACTGAGAGTGAAGGAAACCCTTACGCTGTAAATCAAACCGACAAAATCCATCACCCGTAGCGCTACCATCTTGCTGAACGACTGGCTCTAATAGGTCTGTCTCTATCTTTGACGCAAAGTTAACTGGAACTTGTGAAAGCTTAATCAAATCTGGAACTACTGACATGTTTATATAGTAGTGCTTATTAAAATATATTTGTTAAAATAAGTATAATTATTACGTATAATTATAAATCATCATCTTCATCTGTATCATAATCTGAGGGGGGTTCATATTCATCATCACTACTTATAGGAGGACTTGTAGGTCTATAATGAGGGTATTGTTCAAAGAATTTAGTGAGTAGCCAATTTATCGGTAAGTTATCCATTTATTAATAATAAGATATTAATACTCATTCAATAATTTTAAAAAATTAGCTCATTAGCTGAACGGAGGCTCCGTCCCATGCGAGGACTGCCTTAGCCTTGAAGAACATAAAGACTGATTGTGGTTTATCGGTAGTTAGGTTAGATTCTAAGGATAGACCCCACTGTTCAGAAGAGAAGTCTTGACCCTTATTAAACTGAGAGTAGCGCATACCTAAACCGAAGAGTGAACCACCGTCGGGAGTTTGTTTATATTGGTCAGCACCTAATCCATTAATAAGGTCATACATACGATTTAGATTGATAGGTGATAGTGAAGTTCTATCTAACATACCTTCGGGGATAACCGCATCGGCAAACTGTTTCGCTAACTGACCATCACTAACTAAGAAGGAAGATTCAGAGCCCGCAACGCCTATGTTAGTATTGAGTGGATAGGTAGACGAACCATTAGACAACATATCAAAATCTACTGGGTATTTACGACCACCTTTGAGCCATTGAACTCTTGTAAATTCTACTAGTGTATCATCTGAATTAGACGGATAGGTCGTGGCTAGACCATTCTCAGTCAAAGTATTAATATTATCTGATGGAGTGAAAGTCACGAAGCACGACTGTAAGTTCTTGAGACCTAGATTGTATTGAAGTTGAGCGTTAGAGGTATTAATAGATGTGTAGAGCGATGAGATAGTATTGAATTCTAAGGCTCCTGATGTCTGAGACTGTGCTGCCGATAGTTCACCTGCGGGTATATCAAAGACCTCACATGTTAGGCTTACATTTTTCAATTCATAATGAGCATCACCATTCGCCCCTACTACACCAGTATCAGTGAATAGACAATTAGAGTCAGGAGATAGATGAAGTTCAATCTGGAAACCACCGAAAGAGTTCTCTAATAGATTAATACTATTACCACTCATCATAAAACCAGAAGGTAGATGACAGGAGAAGTGCTTCGGAACAGCTTCATTTTGTGCTGCCGTAGACGAAGCCACTACATTCTTAAACATAGCCTCAGGATTAGGCTGGATAAGACACGCTTCACTTAGATGACCTATCATATCTTGACGAGAGGAGGTTAATCCGAGATAACTTGTAAGGTATTTATTATAGTGTCTAATATGTTCACATATCTGTTTAGATTTATTATGGCGAATGACTAACTGGTCCCATAGAGAAAAGACACCTAAACGACTATCCATAGTAATCTTAGGTGAAGCATCATCTACAAATACAGGAGTCGGGTTAAGAAGGTTATCTTTGTATACCATAAGCTCACCATTGATACGGATAGAGCGTGGGTCAAGGATACCTGACTGACTCTGGATAGTGAAGGTTAATACAGGGAAACCTTGTTTAAAAGAGATAGTCGCATCAGGGCTGATATTATCAGGGCGTAGAGACAAGTAGCGTGAAGACATTTTATACTATGACTTACATAAAAGAGATATTAATAAAATAATAAAAGTTTTCTTACTTACTGAATAATAGTAGTTTGTCCATTCTTAATCATTACACGGCGTAAGTGGTGAATGAAAGTAGAGAACATCTTCGGTTTAGACGGTGCCGTAGCCTCGGTATATTGAAGCTGGATAGAGAAGTCTTTATTACGTAAATCCATAACCCCTGAGTTGACTGCGAAGCCTCTACCGATAATGAAATTATTCATAAATTCTGTAAAGGAGTGAGGTGTAATACCTGCGTTAGCTAAGGTCTTTTCTAATTCGTATATATGGAAAGCATCAATAGATTTACGAGTCGCAATCTTACGGGTAGAGATAGGGCGAGATGGGACAAGTTGACCGTCAATCTGATATTGAACTTGACTTAGATTATCACATACACCACAGATACCCGAGCGACCTGAATTCAGAACACCGTCCATACTATCAGCCGTCACTTCATAGGTGCCTCGGCTAGATACAAGCTGAGCATCATTGTATACAGTAGAGTCCGTAGGGATAATAATAGCACTCTTAGCTCTTGAATTATTACAGTGAATCAAGAAGGAGGCTTGTCTATCACTGGCTAACATAGAGTTCTTATAATTAGTATAAGAGAATATATCAAACTCTATGGCACTACCTTCACGTGCTTTTTGTAGCATACCTGATTTATAGGCATCGTCCATAATAACTTTCTGAACAACTAGGTTCAAGTTATTTACATTGTAGGCTACTGGGTAGGAGGTGAGTGCTGTTCCGTCAGCCTGTTCACTCGCAGCTACCGAGAATAGACATGTCTGGTCTGCTACACAATTAGCACCACGACCGCCACCCGCCAAACCATTCCTGACATTATTAGCATTAGAGAACTGTAAGAATAGATAATCTGTGCCTGTTCCATCATCTAACATCTTAATCTCACCGATGACTGGGGCTTCATAACCACCGACACCACCTCCCGCAATAATATTCGCGTGGTCGGCTGCTCTTTGATCGGGGCGACCATCGACAAATCCAAGAGTTTCACCTACTACAAACGGGCAATTCTCTACTGAATTACACGAGTTAACTGGTTGAAGCCATACACCATCTACATCTGTCGCATCATTCGCATTCCAAGGAGCGATAATGGCTCCTGTGCCTTGATTTCTAGCACCACGAAATACAGGGTTGAGAGTTCTACGGCGGTCTTTAACAACCGAGTCTAATTGTCTCACAATACGTGGAGCGGGCATTAGGTCAATCTCTATGTAAAGACCTGTAAGCATATTAGGGAAGATTTGTCCAGAGAACACTCCCGAGTGAATAGGGACGCAACAATGAACCGAAGACTTACGAGTATCACCGTCCCATACTACGGTCTGGTCTTCCTCTTGATAGGCTTTGAACCATGGATTTGTAGTCAAATCCGCCATATCAGATTTACTATTACCGAGTGTCCCTTGATGCTGAGGGTTATAGAAAGTAGCTCCCTCCATTAGAGCCCGAGTCCCTTTGAGTGAAGCATCTTTATCGTAGTCGTGTTTAATAGCGACTATCTGATTATATTCATTTAGTTCTTCAATGATATTACCACGTCCACCATCATAGATACGGATATTCTGACATATCATACCTGCTCCTGCTGGGTCTAGCTGAAGCCGAGTCGGGATTCGTCCTGCTGGGTAATCAATATCCATATCAAACTCTAAGTAAGAGTCTTTACCACTCATAAATTCTACTGAACCCGCTGGTATATCAAAGGATACCTTCCTGCCGACTGATTCAACCTTAATATTAAGACCTTGTTCATTAGGGATGGAGACTTGTTCCTCCTTGATTTGAACCACATCTTCCGTTTGCCAATAACTCATAGTTTATACTAAGAATTATATATAAATACTATCATTAAAATAAAAAAAAAAGTTCATATATAGATGGTTAAAGTTAATCCAGAAGAGTTAGAAGTATGGTCTGATGAATGTGAAAGATTATTAGCTGAATGGTCTGAGAAAGCTTCGTGTTATAGATGGCTCCATGCGAAAAGTGAAAAGAAGTATAGAAAAAGATATTATTCATTTAGTATACCTGTGATTATATTATCTACATTAACAGGAGTCGCTAATGCGGGTCTCACTAGTTATGTGCCTGAGGACGGTCAGAAGTTAGGTCAGGCATTGATAGGAGGTGTGAATATATTAGCAGGTATCTTAGGCACCTTACAAAATTTTTTAAAAGTAGCTGAAACTATGGAGAGCCATAGGTCTTGTGGTGTTTCATGGAGTAAATTAGGTAGAAGTATCAGTATAGAATTAGCCTTAGACCCTAAGCGTAGACAAAATGCCCACGACTTCTTGAAGATTACTAGGGCTGAGTATGATAGATTGATAGAACAATCACCTATGGTAGACGATGATATCATAAGTGTATTCAAAAAGAAGTTTAAAAAATATAAAGTAGCAAAACCCCCTATCTGTAATGGATTAGATAGATGTAGTATATTTGGTAAGGAGCCCGTAGATATTGTATTACCGCCTACGGATAGTGAGGTAGCTTCACCTGTAAAGAAATCTATAAAGGATATGAATTTAGATTATATTGATGAACCTATTAGTCCTTAGCAAAGCTTGCCTCTGGCTTAGGCTTAGAGGTGAGCTTATCAATTTGGTCTTCATAGTATTTTCTCTGTTTATCTAGTCTACCTTCATTATGTTCTAATTTATCACGTAAGAAGTTTTCTTTATTACGTAGTTTAGCAATTGTATCAGATTGTTCTCTAATGATTTGTTTTTCATTATCAATAGCCTCTTGTAATCTAGTTTCGTGGTCTTGTTCACTGATATATCCTTTACCTGACTCTACATCTTCTAGTTTTTTTTCTAGTTCTTCTATCTCTGTCTCACAATAGCGTATACGTTTAGCATACCTAGCATTAGAGACTGCTTTCTTCTCTCTATAATACTGAGCTGGAAAAGGAGCATATTCTTTCCACCAGTTCATTTCTTTTTCAACTCTATCGTAGGACTCATATAACTTCATAAATAAATCAAAGCACCCTAATCCTTTATTGTCACGCTTCCATACACTATTGAATTGTCGTTTAGCTATAATCTTCTCCCTACCTTTCAGTTTCAAATGTTCTGAGTTAACTATCTCAAATATATCATTAAGGTCATCTTTCGTATAATTCGCATACTCTTCCATTCTTTATAAATGTATATATTTAATCTTTAAATGTATATAATTACACAAATAAAGTGTTCAAAATGTGTATATATATATATACATCTCATAAATTTAGATATCTATTCTATCAAATGAAATATTCCTCTAAGGACTTTTTACAAATCCATAACCCCATGTATATATATACACTTTTTACACATTTCTATTTCTTACTCTTTTTTCTATTACTAGTCTTTTTGCTAGATACTTCAAATACATCGCTCTGTTTAAATTTATATGAAGTCTTTTCAGGTATAATGACCTCTTGAAATGCTTCGTATCGTGGCTTAGTCGTATCCATAGGCTTAGCCTTAGTTATCTTCATCTTAGCTTGTTTGAGAGACTTACTTGCTACGCTTGCCTTAGGCTTAGAACTCATCATTTTTATATATTATTTAATATTTTTATTTAATATATAATTTATAGTATAAATGTCGTTAATCGTTTGTAGTAATGAACCAGAAGAAGATATTGTAGGACAAGATTCATCTATCTTTAAACCCTACTCTTTTCGTAATGCGTTATCCTCTACTATGAAAATACCTAAGAATGCTCAGGTAGCTCTTCATAGTGCTAAGATTAACTTAGATGGCTCCATAGTGATAGGTGATGAAGCTAAGGTCTTTTACTTCTACTTCGGACAAGGTGTCAAAGGCGACTATACTAACGCTAATCTACGGTTAGATTCACAAGAAGATGGAGTCAATCTACCTATCCGTGTATCCTTATTCAGAAATAGAACAGGTAATATACGAGTAAACCCTATGGAACTCGCAGGAGAACTTACTCGTGCTCTTAATAGATATATCTATCACCCTCAGTTAGTCAATAAAGTCAGCGTCTCCATTACACAAGATGCGAACGGTAAGTTCACAGGATATAATTTTCTGTTAGGTGCTGGACTGACTAGTAATAGTGGTAATCCTAATTATACTCTTGATAATCTTGTCCCGCCTACTGAAAGTGCTCTTGAAAATGTCTTTTGGAGCCGAAGATATGGTAATACCCCCATAGGGTGGTCTTATGAAAATGGATCAGATAGAGGAGCAGGACCTGGAAGATTTAGGGTGAGTGTAGCCAGAGCTTCTACACAATGTGCTATCTATAATGTCCCTCCTATCGCTACTAAATCAGGTGTCTACCGTGTCACCATCAATGATATGTATTATGGTGGTGGGGCTGCTAATCAACAATGTTCGGGATTAATGGGTCTCAGTCGTCCATCAGTTCAACGAGACGGTAATAATAGAAGACGTATCAATCCACCCTACTATAATTATAATAATGGTTCAGGATATAGTAGACTCTGGCAGTTCTATTGTGATTTTTGGATATATGTCGCTGCTCGTGATGAAGGACCTTACCGAATAGGTGATGTAGTAGCTGGACACTGTGTAGTAGATACAGGTGATTTAGTGCCAGGACAAAGGGATAATATCAGAAATAATTTAAGACCTAAATGGGAGCCTGTTGAATACTGGAATCATAGTGGTTCATTCCAGAATGGTAGAGGAGGTGCTTTTAATGTGATAAACACATTATTACCCGATGGATATGGAGCCTATGCCTTTGAGATGCGAGTAGATGGTGAAGTCATAGAATATTTCATTAAATCTTATGGAGCCGCGGGAGATGGTAGTAATGGAACCTATTATCCTCTATTACCGTATCTCTCTACTGAGTCTGCCGTTCACCAGTTAAAACCGATATCCCAGGACTGTTGGTCTCTCTATCCACTCACGGCTATTAATAATTTAGATTCATTAGATAAAGACCGCAACTTAATCATAGAAGAATATACGGGAGCCGCATCTAACTATGACAGAAACGCAGGCACTACCTACGGACAAGGCTGGTTAGACACTTCTGATGCTGCGTATGGTCTGTATCAATATGACGGAGAAGATGCGGGAGGCTGGCTACACCCTGATAGAGCGGGTGGCTACTACTCTTGGGAGCAAGAATGTGTATCAGAAGGTAATATAGATGATATCTTAGAAGTAATGGGTAGAAAGCCTATTAATAAAGGGTCTCTATCGGGTGGTGGCTCCGCTCTCGCACAAGCCTACGAATATGATAACTTAACAGGCGCAGCCCCCGACCTGAGATACGATTACTTACTCCCTGTATTTATCTTATCTGAGTCTGATAGATATACCTCTACGTCGGAAGCAGGACTGTGGAAACGATTACTCGGATTTGAATCAACTCCCGTAGTAGACTTCTTTGACGATGTGAATGTAGTAGATTTTCAAGTAGCCTCGTCAAGTATTCCTAGAATGATTAGTAGTAAATCTATCTTTGTTAGATTAGATAACTTCACACAAGAGTCTATGAATGCCTTTAATAAGAATACATCTAAGATTATATCCCACTTACCTCGGTTTGATGGGACAAATGTATCAGGACCTCTGTATCTAGAACCTAAGAATATGATATACCTAGATTTGAATAATAGTGAAGAGATACCCGCTAACTCCTTTGATATATCACTATGCTACTCAGATGAGACGTATGCCGACTCACTTGTAGGCACAACTATTATAGTCTTACATGTAAAGGAGAAAGCTATCACCATAAAATAAATCTAAATCTATCATTTTACCATATATATTCATAATTTTACCACTTTTTACCAAAATTTTCTCTATAATAATAAAATATAGGGTAAGTTATAAATGAACAAGCTACCTGAAAGCCTACAATATGATATCATAGATGAGAAGCCAGCAGTCCAAGAAGTCATCACAGAAACAGGTGAGTTAGATGATGTGCCCTTAACTAGTGATACGTCGGATAGTATACCGTTAGAGAAGCCTGATGACCCTGAGCCTGATATGCCTATGTTTGTCCCTAAGCCTGAGCCTAAGGCACACGATATATTTAGTGAAGAGAAACCTAAGGTGAAACTAACTAAGAAGGGTAAGCCACGTAAACCTATGTCAGAAGAACATAAGGCGAAGTTAGCGATAGCTAGGGAGAAGGCTAACGCAAAGAGAAAATTTCTAGCTGAACAGCGTAAGAAGAATAAAGTGATGGCTCAGGAAGAGAAACAACTCTTACAAAAGAAGAAAGAGAAAGAATTTCAGAAGTTAAAACAAGAAGTAGAAGAACCAGTAGATAAAGAAACAGGTGAATCTAATCCTAATTTTGTATATGAGAAACAGCAGGCGAAGCAGCAGGCAAAGCCTAAGGTTCAGTATGTAGGCTTAACTAAGGAGGACTTAGAGAAAAGTCATTTAGACGCTATATTGAAAGTAGAGGCTATGCGTAAGGAGCGTAAGGCAGAGAAAAAGAAGAAGGCACAGATAGAACAGTATAACCAGGAAACATTAAAGACATTAAAGAAGCATACGTGGAAGGATACAGCAGGGATTTATGCGAGTGCGTTCTAAATCAATAAATATATTTAAAGGATTAGTATAATAGATGAGTATGGATAATCAGTCCGAACAAGAAAAAAGACGTGAATACTATGCTAAGTATAGAGCAAAGAATAGAGAGAAAACTAGACAATATGATAATCAATATAGACTAACTCCTAAGAGAAACAAATACAATACTATTTATCAATGGAAGAATAGGTATGGGATAAATTTTCATTGCTATGATACTCTATATGAGATATATGAATCAACGACTACATGTAATTTCTGTGGCGGTGGGTTTTCTATTAATAATTTAAAATGTGTAGACCACGATCACAGTATTACAGACGGCACTGATAATGTTAGAGCTATATTATGTAATAGATGTAATGTTAGAGATGTCTTAGGCTTAGTAGATTTACCTA
>VMHT01170933.1_pt1 | contig 11759 bp, 13 predicted proteins | sample 4693611 | NCBI WGS metagenome assembly VMHT01 (sample SAMN12280063, study PRJNA550983) | marine metagenome | isolation source: seawater sampled from same location over 5 years 0.02-0.2 micron viral filtrate | place: USA: collected off the coast of southern California halfway between the port... ...
AATTTAGCTAAATATTTATTAATTTTCGTTGTTAGTACCTTGTTATTAATTTCGTGCTCTAGTAGGTCACCTGAACCTCTAGTAAAAAGTGATCTAGCTGAAGACATAAAATCAGATTTAGAAAATATCACCTCACCGTTAGAAAATAACGTCCAAGAAATTGACTTGTATGATGCCATAGCTTTTGCCATTAAAAATAATAGAGATCTTAGAGTTAAAATTATGGAGTCTGCTCTTAGCAATGATCAAATTGAACTAACGCAATTTGATATGCTGCCTAAATTTGCAGTTGATGCCGGATATAAAAATTTAGGAAGAAATCCTGGGTCTACGAGTGTTACTATGACGGGACAAGAGCCAGCTGAGCTTGCAAGCAATCCTTCTTATTCTTTATCTCAAGATAAAAGCACAACTACAACTGACATAGGATTTACCTGGAACGCTCTCGACTTTGGTTTGTCTTATATTAGAGCTGGGCAAAATGCTGACAAGTATCTGATTGCCAAAGAAATGGAAAGAAAAGCTATTCAAAATATTACAAGAGAAGTTATTTATTCTTATTGGCAGACACTTGCCGCAGATCAACTATTGGCAGAAATTTATCCTTTAATGGATCGCGTTAATATTGCGCTAGAAGATTTTGAATATATTGAAGAGTTACTTTTATCTTCTCCAATGGATGCTCTTCTTTATCAAAAAGAATTATTAGATGTAGCACAAATATTGCTGTCGCAACAACGTTCACTAATGAGTGCACGAACTGAGCTTTCAACACTAATGGGCTTATTGCCAGGAACAGAATACAAATTAATTAAAACTAAAACTCCTTTAACAGAGCTCAAGATAGATTTGGAGACAATGGAAGAGGCTGCATTATTTGCAAGACCAGAGTTAATGGAAAGTCGATATCTGAAAAGAATTTCTTCGGAAGAAGTCAGGGCATCAATGGTATCGCTCATGCCTTCTCTACAATTTAATTCAACATGGAATTATAACTCTAATAAGTATCTATTAAACAAATCTAATTACGAGTTTGGATCTCAAATAGGTGGGAATTTATTAAATATTTTTAAAGCACCTTTGACAAAAAAAGCTGCAGAAGCAAGCCAAACTGTGATTGAAGAACAGCGTATAGCACTATCGATGGCAGTTCTATCTCAAGTACATTTATCAAATATTAATTATGCTCAATCCATGAGAGAGTATAGCAACGCTCGTCATTATTTAAATGTATCTGAAAGAATTAATGAGCAAATTAAAAATGCTCAAAAAATTTCTCGCTTCGGCGAATTGGAAGTAATCAGAGAAGAAGCCAGTATGCTTGTGGCAAAGCTCAGGCATGATATTGCTTATGCCGAGCTACAATATAGTCTTGGAACAATTTATGCCTCTATTGGAATGGACTTTACCCCAGATAATATAGGAAATTTTTCAGAGAAAGATTTAGCGTCTTTTATCAATGAATCTTTGGGAAGGTGGAGTAAAAAGTATTATGCTGAAGTTGCTATACCAATCGATGAACAAGATCCTGTATTCAAAAAAAAATCAACCGTACTTACTGATATCGATTACAGACGCTCTATTAATTATAATATTCCTTTAGACCCATACTTTTCTGAGTTTTCCTTTTCTCCTCAAACTTTTTACTTAAGTGGACCTGGAAAAGTTCGTTATAGAGTAAGAGAGGCTAATGGTAAGCCTTTACCGAATTGGTTAGTTTTTATACCAACGGAGAGAAAATTTATTGGTACAAGTCCGGATGGAATTGAATCATTAGAAATAAGCATTGAAGCAAGCAATGATGTAGTACAAGTAAAAGAGTTATTTGAACTTAAGTTTCAAAAGAAAAGAAAACCTATAGTTTTTTATGCTGGAGATGTATCAATGATGGATGAAGAATTAGTCATCACAAAAAATGAAGGGGAAACCTTGGTCATTGAAAAGAGTGTTGACTCTGTGACTACAAAAATAAATCAAGCAAATGCTATTGCTGCAGTTGACGAAGTAAAGCAAGTTGAGATCAATGAAGAACAAATGACTTTGCCTTTATCTGTAAACGCAGATCTTCAAAAAAAAGTTGATGAATTACAGATTAAGCAAAAACCTATTCCTAATAAAAGTGTTTTAATGGCGACATTGACAGATACTCTTTCAAGTAAATTACATGCTATTACAGCTTATAAGTCTGACCAAGCTGCCTTTATACAAATAGGTGCATTTCAAAGCGAAAATGTTTCAAATAAAGTAGCTGAGGATATTTCAAAAAAGATTGGTGAGAAAGTGATCGTTGAGCCAACATTCATTACAGAACCAATTTACTATCGTATTTTAGTTGGACCAACTCACAAAGATAGTGTGTTTGAGGTTATTACAAAATTAGTTGATATTGGCATTAAAGACTACTTTTTAACATCAAGTTAAAATAAAATACTATTATCATTATTTATTAAAGTTAAGATGCTCTTTGATGACTATTCTTGAAATCAAAAGCTTAGAAAAAAACTTTGGCGACAATAAAGTCTTAAAGGGAATAGATTTAAGTGCTAAGCAAGGTGATGTTATCAGCATAATAGGAAGCTCTGGTTCAGGCAAAAGCACACTACTGAGATGTGTAAATTTTTTAGAAAATGCCAATCATGGATCAATTAATGTGTGTGGGCATGAAATTGATTGTGCAAAAGAAAATTTAGAAAAACCTAGTAAAGAACTACAGGATAATATTATTCAAATTAGAAAAAAATTGGGAATGGTTTTTCAAAGCTTTAATCTTTGGTCTCATATGACCATCTTAGAAAATATTATTGAGGCACCAGTTCATGTACTCGGTAAGAATAAAAAAGATGCAAAAGATGAAGCTTTAGTCCTAATGGAGCAAGTTGGAATTCAGGATAAAGCCAACAGCTATCCTATTCATTTATCAGGTGGGCAGCAGCAACGTGTTGCTATTGCAAGAGCTCTCGCTATTTCTCCAGAAATTTTATTATTTGATGAACCAACATCTTCTCTCGATCCAGAATTAGTTGATGAGGTTTTAGGAGTAATGAGAAAGTTAGCAGACGATGGTAAAACTATGTTAGTTGTAACTCATGAAATGGAATTTGCTAAAAAGGTATCAAATAAAGTAATTTTTCTGCATGATGGCTTAGTAGAAGAGGCAGGGCATCCTGACACAGTCTTCACAAATCCATCATCAGAGCGCTGTCGAAATTTCTTATTTAATAGACGATCTTAATAAAGTTTTATATTTTCTACCCATGAATTCTCTGCTCGTGTTTTTATTAAGAATTGTAGATTTTTATACACTTTTAATTTTTGCATACGTAGTGCTCTCATGGCTATTTCATTTTAAAGTCCTCTCTTATGATAATATGTTTTTGATTAGATTATTTGATGGATTAAAAAAAATGACAGATCCTCCCTTAGATTATATCAGAAGATATATTCCTAATTTAGGAGGGATAGACATAGCCCCTGTTATATTAATTTTAATTATATACTTATTAAAGGATTTACTCATAGAGTATTGGCCCATAAGTTAGAAATCATTTAGGAGACCTTGATCATGACGAAAATTATCGATGGCAAAGAATTTGCCCAAAAAATTAGAAACCAAGTAAAAGAAGACTCTGATAATTTATTTAAAAATAAAGAGGTTCAACCTTGCCTTGCTGTTGTCCTTGTGGGAGAAAACCCAGCAAGTAAAGTTTATGTTGGGGCTAAAACAAAAATGGCTGCAGAATGTAATATCAAAACTAAAGATTTTAAAATGGAAGATACAACTGATCAAGCTACTCTTCTTAAAGTAATTGAGGAATTAAATAACGACTCAGGTGTGCACGGGATACTTGTACAACTACCGCTTCCTAAACAAATTGATGAGAGAGCTGTTATTGACGCAATTGATGTTAAAAAAGATGTTGATGGTTTTCATGCAATCAATGCTGGTCGTCTTTCAATCGGTGGAGAAATGCTCAAACAAGCATTTATTCCCTGTACTCCATTGGGGTCCCTTTTACTTTTAAAAGACACTGTCCCTAATTTGAGTGGTATGAACGCTGTTGTCATTGGTAGATCAAATATTGTAGGAAAACCTATGTCTCAACTCCTTATTGAGGAGTCATGTACTGTAACCATAGTTCACTCAAGAACAAAAGACATCGAAGCCATTTGCTCTAAAGCAGATATTATTGTAGCAGCAGTTGGAAGACCTGAAATGATAAAATCTAATTGGATCAAAGATGATGCGGTCATTATTGATGTTGGTATTAACAGAATTCCCTCTAAAAAACCTGATGGAAGCGAAGGTACAAAACTTGTAGGAGACGTTGATTATAATGATGTGTTTGAAAAAAGTTCTGCTATTACTCCTGTTCCTGGTGGAGTGGGTCCAATGACAATTGCATGCTTGTTAAGAAACACTGTAACTTCAGCTTATAGACATGCAGGCCTCGGAGACCCAAGGGGAACGGTAGACTCATAATCTCACGATCAATACAAAGATAAATATATTAACCCCTAAAGTTAAGTTTTAATCCTACCTGAGATTGTACCACCTGGAGTAGTAACGTTTCCTTGTTCATCAATTACAACAGAACCAGAGACTGGATCAGTGACACCTAATTCAGGTGTTATTTCCTCCAAAAGGTCACGAATGGTATCAAGATAAGCAATTTAATTAGTTACCTTTAACTTTTTTTTCTTTATTTTAGGATTTGATGGATAAAGAAAAAATAAAAAAAATATTTGGTTTAGTGTTAGTAGATCATAATGTTGAGGAATTTTTTAAACATTGCACTGATGATTTTAAACTCATTTTACATCCTAAACATATTGCTGCTGGAATTTATGATAAAAAAAATATGCATACACTTTTTGAACATTTAGGTAAATCTGTTCCTAATTGGAGTGAGACTATAGAAAAAATTTATCATGATGAAAAAGACAGAGCTTTTATTACTATATCAAGAGGCAAGTCTTCTACTATAAAAGACTTATGGGATATACACTTTATTTTCTATAATGAAAAAAATAAAATTTATAAAATAGAAGAGAGAATTGATACACTTCACCTAGCCGAGGGAAATATAGGACCTAGAATTTAAGCTTATTTTTTTTTAAACGAAGAGCATTTAACTTAATAAAGCCTTCGGCATCTCTTTGGTCGTAATTAGAAGACTCAAAAGTTGCAAGATCTTCATCATATAAACTATTAGGAGATTTTCTTCCAATGACAATTACATTACCCTTGTAAAGCGCTACTCTTACCTGTCCATTAACTCTCTTTTGTGTAACATCCATTGCTTTCTGCATCATAACTCTTTCTGGTGCAAACCAATATCCATTATAAACCAAACGGGCATATTTAGGCATAAGTTCGTCTTTTGTAAACACTTCTTCCCGATCTAGCGTTATGCTCTCTATAGCGCGGTGTGCTTTAAGTAAAATGGTTCCACCTGGAGTTTCATAGACACCTCTTGATTTAATTCCTACGTAGCGATTTTCAACAATATCAACTCTTCCAATGCCATTCTTGGCACCGTATTGGTTGAGTTTTTCTAATAAATTAAATGGGCTTAACTTTTTACCATTAAGGCCAACGGGGTCACCATTTTTGAAATCAATAGTTATTATTGTTTCTTTATCAGGAGCATCCTTTGGACTTTTTGAAATACCAAAAACATTTTCAGGCGGTCTGTTCCAAGGATTCTCTAAAACCTTACCTTCTGCTGATCTGTGCAAGACATTAGCATCAACACTGTAAGGAGATTCTGTTTTATTATGCTTCATAATAGGAATTTTATTTTTTGCAGCAAATTCTAAAAGTTTTGTTCTTGAGTTAAGATCCCATTCTCTCCAAGGAGCAATCACTTTAATATTAGGGGCGAGAGCGTAATACGATAATTCAAATCTTACTTGATCATTCCCTTTACCAGTTGCCCCATGAGACACTGCAAATGCTTTTTCTTTTTTTGCAATTTCAATTTGTCTTTTAGATATAAGTGGTCGAGCAATTGAAGTTCCTAAAAGATATTCTCCTTCATAAATACTATTAGCTCGAAACATTGGAAAGACATAATCTTTAACAAATTCTTCTTTGAGATTTTCAACATAGATCTTTTTAGCACCTAATTTTTTTGCTTTAGCTTTGGCTTCTGTTAATTCCGCTCCTTGTCCTAAATCTGCTGCATAACAAATAACATCTGCGTCATACTCAGTCTGTAACCATTTCAATATCACACTGGTATCAAGGCCTCCTGAATAGGCCAAAACAATCTTTTTTTTCATTTTATTTTATTAGCAACTTTCGATTAGGTTTTTGATGGTTTTTGTAAATCCAATAAGAGAATAAATATCTGTTGTTTCTGTTCCTCTTGATGAAAAGCCAACAACAGTCATTTTTTTCCCAGCTTTCATTGCGTCAATTACAGTTCTATCGTCTTTCATCGACCAAGCCGTATCGCCATCTCCAAAAAATTGAAATTTAGCTCCATCAATTGATACTTTAATATATTTTTTTTCATCATAAGTATAACCTGCGTCCGCTCTTACATAAATAGCATTTGATTCTTTAATAACAAAAAAAACTACCTTACCTCTTTTTGTATAATTTCCTTTTTCATCAACAGGAAATTGATAAATAGCACACGCATTATTGCTAATTTTCTTTTGAGTCCAAATTCCTTTTTCGTCTGCAGAAAAGAGGAGGTTGAAGTTTAAAAAAAAAATTAAAGATAAAAGAATCTGTTTCATTAAAAAAATAATATACAGCAATTGAAATTGATTTTTAAGTCTAATTAATGGACAATAAGTCAGCTTTAAACATGAAAAAAACTAAAACAAAAGAAAAGAACCCTTTTATTGGCGCTCTAGCTCAAATAGCCAAAAATCAAGATATGAAATCTTTTAAAATGGTTTTTGATTATTTTGGACCTCGATTAAAATCATTTTTGATGTCCTCGGGCGCAGAAGAATCTATAGCGGAAGAAGTAATACAAGAAACTATGACCATTATTTGGACAAAAGCTGATTTTTATAACCCCAAATTGGCATCGCCTAGCACTTGGATATACACCATCGCTCGCAATAAAAAAATTGATATTCTTAGAAAGTCCAGGAAAGCTGTTTTAGAAAATATAGATACTGCCATCCTTCCTCCAGTCGAGCCAAAATTAGAAGAAGATATTGAGCATGATCAAAGATTTGAAATTCTCAATAAATATCTTGATGACCTTCCAAAAGAACAGCTTGATTTACTCAAAATGAATTTTATTGAAGAAAAATCTCATGGGGAAATTGCGGAAATAACAAAAATTCCCTTGGGAACGATTAAATCCCGTATCAGGCTTGCTATGGAAAAAATTAGGGATCGTATTGAAAAAGATAATAAAACAAATGATCCAAATATTAAGAGTTTGGGTATTAATTAATAATGTTAGATCTTATGGCTCAACCCTCTGTGACACCTGCCAAACTACTTTTTCAGCAATGCGTTGCTGAGAGTTCAATAGAAGGAAATACTCTTAATTTCATTAGAAATGAAATATCCGGTTATCTTCTCAATAAAGTTGAACCAAGAGCTCTCCGTAAGAATGTTTGGAAAAAAACTCTTGCCTCTATCAAATCTTCTAACAGACAAAAAAATTCCATCATAACTGATCCCTTTTACAATAATCTGCCTGTTGTTCTTCAAGATTATCTTTCTAATAAGAAAGTCAAATGGAAGAATTATTCAGATGTTAAAGTTGCAATGCTCACACCCTCCAACGAAGGAGATAAATTAGAATTAATTCATGTTATGCCAGGCGGTTCAATTCCCCAACACACCCATGAGGGCAAAGAAAATTTTTTAGTTTTACATGGCTCTTATAGCGATGAATATGGTTTATACAATGCGGGCTCCGTTCAAACAAGAGATGAGGATCACGATCACAAACCTGTTGGTCATCCAACTACAGGCTGTATAGGTCTTGCTTACACCGACGGTAAAATCAAATTCTCTGGTAAATTTTCTAAAATATTAAATTTCTTTAATAACTAAATTATAAATAAAATATGGGCGGGCATTATCCCTGTTGTTAACATAAGCCTTAAAATAAAATAATCTGTTTTAATAATTTTTTCCCTAAAATAAAAGAAAAAGTCAAAACCAAGAACTACTAAATAACCCAGTATAAGGTACCATAGTGTTGGTTCAAATTTTAAATCGTAAGCAAGTACAAAAAATGCGTAGACGCAAGGAATTACACTAAATATGATTGCTACTTTATTTTTAGTATTAAGATAAAGCCCCCAATACACGGCACCTAAAAAAGATAGAATGACACTCGAATAAATAACAAACATTTCTTTATCAAATTCAAGAAATATTAAATCAATATTATAAAAGCAAAGGTAAAAAGGAATTAAGCCTGGAATACCAATGAAATAAATCATTAACTAAATCTTATCTATTTGTTCAGCTAAATCTATATCTCTTTGTGTAACAACATTTTTGTCGTGAGATATCAATTCAATTTCCACTCTATTGTACTCTAATATAATTTTTGGATGATGGTTATATTTCTCAGCTAGTAATGCGACTTGCGATACAAAAGCGAAGCTTTGCCTATAATTCTTGAAAGAAAAAACTTTCTTTAGAGCGCCATTAATGTTCTTTTCCCAGATATTCATTTAAGGAGCTGGATTTGGATTTTCATTATGAACAGCATTGATCTCTTCTAATACTTCTGCGCTTAGATCAATATTAATAGAATCAATATTTTCTTTTAACTGATCAAGCGTCGTAGCTCCTATAATATTTGAAGTAACAAATTCTTGTTGATTAACAAAAGCTAATGACATTTGCGTCAGTGATAGATTGTGTTTTTTTGCGATAAGAAAATATTCTTCTACTGCTCTAGAAGTTCTAGTGCCTTGGTATCTGGGAAAACTACTTCCATATAACTTCAATCGTGAGCCTTCAGGCATCTGATTATTTAAATATTTTCCGCTGAGAACACCAAATCCTAAGGGCGAATACGCTAAGAGTCCAGCTTGATCACGAATAGAAATTTCTGCCATTCCTACTTCATAAGTTCTGTTGACTAAACTATAAGGGTTCTGCACAGAAACGACTCTTGGTAAATTCAATGTCTCTGAAAGATTTAAATATTTAGAAAGACCATAGGGTGTTTCATTCGATAATCCTATATGTCTTATCTTTCCTTGCTCTACAAATTTTTTTAAGACTGTTAGGATAGACTCAAAACTATTCCATTCATCCTCTTTTTTGTCATGCTTATAACCAAGTTTACTAAAAAAATTTGTAGTTCTCTCAGGCCAATGTAGTTGATAGAGGTCTATATAGTCTGTTTGTAATCTTTTTAAGCTTCCCTCAATTGCTTCAGAGATACTTTGCTCATTATATTGTTTGCCTCCACCTCGAATCCAAGAGGGGCCAGGTCCTGATATTTTTGTGGCCAATATTATCTGATCTCTATTTTTTTTTTCTTGAAACCAATTTCCAATCATAGTTTCTGTTTTTGTATAAGTGTCTGCCTTAGGGGGTACGGCATAGAGCTCAGCAGTATCAAAAAAATTAATTCCCGCATCAACGGAGTAATTCATTTGTGAAAAAGCTTCTTCTTGAGAATTTTGTTCTCCCCAAGTCATAGTTCCAAGACAGATAAGACTTACATCGATGTCTGTTTTACTGAGTTTTTTAAATTTCATAAAATATCCATACGGTTTTACTTGAAATGAATCAAGTTAATAGCCATATTTGTAATATATATAAGGAGAAACAATGGTAGACCTTCGACAAAATACTTATTCACAAGCAGAGTCAAATACAATTGACCAAGGCTTGAGAGAGTACATGCTAAAAGTTTATAATTACATGACTTCAGGTTTGGCAATTAGTGGACTTGTAGCTTGGACTGCTTCTCAGTCTCCTGCGCTTATGAATGCAATTTATGGTTCAGCTCTTCAATGGGTTGTAATGTTAGCCCCTTTAGGATTTATATTCTTTCTTGGTGCTAGAATGCAAAAAATGTCAAATTCCGCAGCACAAATGACCTTTTGGGCTTTTGCCGCTGTCATGGGACTTTCTATGTCATACATATTTATACTTTATACTGGCGCAAGTATAACAAGAGTATTTTTTATTACTTGTAGTGTATTTGCTGCCATGAGTATTTATGGATATACAACAAAAAGAGATTTAACAAAATTTGGATCTTTTTTAATGATGGGACTAATAGGCATCATTATTGCAAGTGTTGTTAACATCTTTATGAAAAGCACAATGATGGAATTTGTAATTTCATGTATTGGTGTTCTTGTATTTGTGGGCTTAACTGCATATGACACTCAAAAGATAAAATCTATGTATTACTCAACAAGTGCTGAAATGGCAACAAAGACTGCTATCATGGGAGCGTTAACTCTATATCTTGATTTTATCAATTTATTTTTAATGCTACTAAGGTTATTTGGCCAAAGAAGATAATTAATATTAAATTTAAAAAAGGGGAGAGATTAAGTGCTCTCCCTTTTTTATTTTAAACTCCTTTTTAAAAAAAAATACTTCTCTAATATCTTTTTGTGATTAGTTATATTTTTGCACTTAGTGCTGCTGCCATTTGGTCGTTAACAGGCTTGATTAGCACAAGGGCAGTTCGATATTTTGGAAGTTATAATTTTAATTTTTTACGTTTACTTGGAATAATAGTTTTATTTACTCCTTACGCATATATTCATTGGAGTCCGATTTATTTTGAAAATTCTATAATAATTGCTATCGCACTCTCTTCAATTATTGGAATAGTGATAGGAGACACTTTTCTTTATATATGTTTAAAAAGGCTAGGTCCACGTCGTGAGGCTTTGTTATTTTCCATTCAAATCCCCTGTACTATATTAATGGCAGATATTTTTTTGAACGCTCTTCCAAATTTTTATCAACTTTTAGGATGTGGTTTAATATTTATTGGTATCATTGTTGCTATTCAATTTAATAAAACAATTAAAAATGATGATTTAGAAAATATTCAAGGAAACAAACTTGTTGGTCTGTATGCTGGTATTGGACTGGCCGTTTGTCAAGCAATAGGAATAATTATAATGAAACCTATATTGCTTAATACAGATCCTATTACAATTTCTTATCTTCGAGTATTAATTGCTGCCATTGGAATGTTATTGAGTTTTGCCTTTTTACCAAAAATGAATTTATTAACAAAAATGAAAGATTTAAAGCAAACATCAATAGCTATTTTGTGTGGGTTAATGGGCATGGGTGTTGGTATGACTCTTTTTATAATAGCTTTAAAAAATGGTAATCCCGGTGTTGTTTCAGCACTCTCTAGTACTATGCCCATAATGATTATTCCGTTTTTATGGATTGCAACTAAAAATTATTCAGGCCATTTATCTGTTTTAGGTGCTCTGATAACATGCATTGGTGCAGCTATAATTTTTCTTAGTTAATCTGAGCCCTTTTCTACATTAACAATCTTTAACTCTTTAGATTTTTTAATTTGAGATTGTAGAATTTTGTTTAATGGGTCTTTGCCTAAGTACTTCTTAAATTGCTTATGGCTCTTAGTAGCTTCTTCTGTATTTCCATCAGTTATAGCAACCAAAGTTTGTCGAAGAAAATGAAGACCTTTTTGTTCTCTTGAAGTTTTATATTTAGAATAAAAAGATCTTGGATAAACAATAATTTTAAAAATAAAATAAATAATGAAGGTAATCATGAGCAATATAGAAAGAATGAT
>VMHT01012763.1_pt1 | contig 11758 bp, 9 predicted proteins | sample 4693611 | NCBI WGS metagenome assembly VMHT01 (sample SAMN12280063, study PRJNA550983) | marine metagenome | isolation source: seawater sampled from same location over 5 years 0.02-0.2 micron viral filtrate | place: USA: collected off the coast of southern California halfway between the port... ...
CAGGCTGTGAATTTCTTGTCTCGACGCAGCCAGGTATATCTACAAGCGGAAAACCCAGCATCAATGTGATTGGTGGCTCAGATGGAATGCTTTGCGGCGGAATGCCTGTCCAGGTTGGTATTTCTGGAACGCCAATACGCCCCACACCAATCTCAGGTATTTCAGGCACCTAATCAGAACGGCAACTTTGGAGTTTCGATTGCTGGGCCTGTCGCTGATGGCAATTCAGGCATCACATCATCGATCTGACCAGGGACCATGTCAGTCACCAGCTTGGTCAATTCAAGCTTTAACTCACTCATGTAATACTTCGTCAGCGATGGGATGCGCGTGTAAAGCACAGCCGATCCAACAACCATTGCTCCAGACATCAGAAATGCTGTAGCGCCGAGCAGATTAAAAACTTTTTGCATGATCAAGTTGCAAAGAAAAAACCTTCCCTGCTGTGTGAGACCAGGGAAGGCTGCAGTTGCTCTGTTAAAGACTAGCTTAGAAAGCCCACTTTACGCCGAGTTTAGTCCCGATAGAAGGATCATCTTCTGCCGTCAAAAAGCTGAGTTCTCCATAGATCCCAACGTTTTGGGCTACTTGAACGTTTCCACCAACTTTGCCGGACAGTTCAAATTCACCGTCTTCGCCTTGGGGCGAAACATACGATGGGCCGCCTTGAGCGTAGTAGCTGTAAACGCCATCAGCGCCTTCAAAACCAATGTGGAAATCAGTGGTTGCGCCTAGATAGTCACCGCCCGAATAACCGCCGTTATTCTCGACGTTCACATAAGGGCCGGCCAAGGCAGCTGAACCAGCGAGAACACCAGAAACAGCTACTGCGAATGCTTTGATCATTAGAAGGGGTTGAGTTTTCTTGAGCCAGATTAGCTGGCGTGGTCAATGGACAGTTGCCAATCTGATCCTTAATTCTCATCCGTTCCAGGGAACGTTGAGTAGTGCTTCTTATGCAATCCGGTGTACAAGCCACGCTTTGGATGGTCAGCCTTATCCCGGCCTTCCAGCTTGTAAAGCATGTCCATCCACACAACGCGATTGTTCATTGCTTCAAGATCCTCTGCCCCTGGCTTGCAGGGGATCATTGGGTCAGGTTTAGCGGTCATAGGTCATTCAGCCGCGTTGTCTGGGTCGGCAGTCCATGCAGAATAGTCCGATCCTCTTATGTATTCAGCTAAAGCCGCAACATCTGCTGCGCCTTCGATGGCCGTTACCTTTACGCCGCATTCAGTACGAATCGTTTGACGCCACGTTTTCCAATCAGCGTTCAATGTGCTGCCACGCTCTTTTGCTTTAATTACACGCCAATCAGACGGTTGCAACCTTGCGTTTGCAGTCTGCTTTGTGGTGTTAGACCATGAGACCTTAAGTCCGGCAAGATCTCTAGGAATTAAAGTGCCGTCGGCTTCACGACCTGTATAAAACTTTTGATCGTAAGGAGCAGCAGAGGCTGGATCGTTTTCCCAAACAATGCCAATTGCATCGCGATCGTCTGCCGTACTTAGTCGAAGCCAATTCGCTGGATACTGAATATCACCAGCTTCAAAAGGCCGATCCAGAGGAAGAGTTTTGCCGCTGAGCTTGTAAGGCATGACTTTTGATCGATAGGGTGAGTTTAACGGGCGCGTGCCGTTTTGAAAGGATGTTCTGCAAATGCTGCGTAGATTATTTTTGCGTTATTTGCGTTAAAACTAGCATCATTAGTCCGAATCTTAAATCCGTTAGAAAGAATATCAAGCGCAGGAAATTGAGCTTCAGCTCCATTATAATCTGGAGTAAGATAATTTTCCGTTGCATTGTATGTATCTCTTTTGGCATCAAATATGAACCAACTTGCGGCTTGAGCAGTGTTTTTTATAAGTACAAAACGTGGCCTAAAGCCAGTGTAGGCAAACGGAGGTGTTTCCGACCCGGTTCCACCATAATTACCAGTATAACTGCCAAATGCGCTATACCCTTCGACAGGTGCGAAGCAGTAGGCAAGTTGATTATTACCACTGCCGTTTTCATTGCTATTGGCACCAATGCTAAACACAGAAGCTGTTGGTGTCGTGTTTGCCCAATTAGTGTTAGTTTGCGAAGCGTCAGCTAAATTTAAAAACGATACTTTAGTAGCACCTAAGGTTTTGAAGTAAACAACCCAATTAACGGCTGTACTTCTGTTCTTACAAATAATAAGTTCAGGTTCAGCACTTAAGCCATGTCCAACCGTGCTACCTGATGTTGCGTTTCCTGTATAAGTAACAATACTAAATCCAGCTGATGGGTTGGCAGAGACTTGCGAAGATATAGTGCCGTCAGTATTGGCTACCGTGGAAGACCCACCGGCCCAACTCCAACCAACGTAATCGATGTTGGTGCCTGCTCCCCCGCTGTAATTAACAGCACCACCAGTGTCTACTCCGAGAGAAAAACCATTGCTATTAAATGATGTAAGCTGATTGGTGTAGCTACCAACTTCAACTGTAGTGTTATCGGAAGATACAGACTTGTTTGTACCCCTGTTGCTGTCATATAGATAATGACTGAGTGTGCCGAAAGCACCGCTTCGGAACTTAATCCAAGCCAGTCCTGTCCTGTGACCCACATTAATATCTCTTGCTGTTGCATTGCCTCTCCATGTAGCAATGTTCATTGCCGTCGAACCATCTGCAATCGTTGGGTCAGGTAAGTTCGATGTGCATAAACATTTGTAGCTTGCATCGGCACGATTCGTTCCAGCATTGCCATAAGCAAATGGACGCTGACCAAAGTTAATCGTTGCTGCATAAGTAAGACTGGATTGAGCTGTGACTATTGCGGGAGCATAAGTATAAGAAGTGTCTAAAGTTGCAACAGCGTTTCCACTATTTAACGCAACACCATTTCTCCAGCCGTAATAATTGCCTGTCGCTGGATCGTAAGCGTGACCAATCACATCACCTGCGCTCCAAATCGCTCCAGTGCTATAAACGCTACTGCCGTTGTAATAGACCGCTTGGGCATCAGGCCAAATTGACGCGCTGTTTGGGTATTCAGTGGCACTGACGCCAAGCCTTGCGGAACCGCTTTGAACTGGCTGCGTGTCAATTCTTATAATGCCTGGAACAAAATAAGTGAGAGCACCTGGAACTTTTGTCTCCCAATACGTCTTGTGCGTCATCGCAATTGTTGCGACAACCCCTTGATAGTTTCCGTCGTATGAAAAGAACTCAAGCCCGCCTTCGCCTAGCCGGACGTTAGTTCCGCTGTTATGCACCGCAGAAAGAGTAGCGTAATTGCTGCTAATTTCTCCGCCGACACCTGTGTCATCAGTCGGGTCTCCATTAACTGGAGAGTCACGCAATGAGTCATTGTCCAGACCTGCTGTAACGCTGAGGTTATTAACCGTAAAAGTATTAGTGTTTGGGCTGGTATCTGTACCTAATGCTGCGACAGAGCTGTTATCCGAAAAATCAAGATGGAAACCAGTTGTGCCATACGTTCCAGCGTATTCTTTTGGCTGCCATACATTATTGCTATCAAGTTCACCAAAATCTGTTGGCGCTAAGGCTTGACCATCTACAAAGTTAACATCAGCCGTGTAGCCATCAAAATACTGAGTACTCTGAGCTAAGTCACCAATCGAATGCAAGAATGCACCATTAAATCCTGACAAATCAGCGTTTAACGCTGGATATGTTGACGATGAAAAAGATGTTATTTGAGATCCATTAATATATACTTTAAATCGATCACTTGCTGTGCTTTGTGTAGTGTCAGCGATCATAGTTAATGCATACCAGCTTGACGTATCTCTAAAAACTTGATCTGTTGTAAGTATAACTTGACTCCCTGCCCCGTCTCTGAAATATATGTCGAGAAAGTTGCTAGAAGTAAACCTAACGTAGCTGTTAACGGATCCAGAAGAATACGCAGCGAGTAAGGATGAATTAAAATCTAGTTTTTGTCGCTTAAACCAACAGTTCCAGCTCCATGTCTTTAGATTGCCGCCTGAGCTAAAAGTTCTAGTTAGTGTTGCCGAATCGACAGAGTTAAACCTCAAGCTACGTTCGATGTCGTAGCCAGCAGCACCCGTTGCCGCAAGAAACAGCGGTGAAGCACTTCCAGGGATACTCATGAGAGGTTAAGCAACGATGTCACTGAGATGCGCGTTGCACTTTCCACATAGTAAGCCAACACATCAACTGCGCTTGCTGTTGTAGTCAGAGTTGGTGCAGTTGCGGCTGCAAATTTAAACACTGAGTTATAAGCCAAGGTGCGGCTTCCAGTGCCATCCTGTGTAACTATAATTACGCCGGATTGACCTGCAGTTACGTTTGTTGGTGCGGCTAATGTTCGGTTGCCTGCAAGAGTTAAGCTGAAATTGTTTCCCAAACTCAAATCAACAGCAACACTAGCTGCATCTGTTAAAGCTACAGGCGTTCCACGCTGTGCTTTTGTAAAGCTTTGAGCTGCACCTAGCTTGACTGGTGTTGCCCAGGACGTAACCCCGCTTCCGTTTGTTTCTAAAACTTGTTCGCTAGTGCCCGTATCGTTTGGCAACGTCAGTGTGTAAGACGCTCCAGCACTATGCGGTGGGCCTTTAACAAGAATCCCGTGAGAGTTTTGCTCACAGTTCAGCTTGATTGAACCAGAGCCACGAGTTGCATTGCCCTTAAATACAACTTGACCTGAACCGTTTGGATCAAGCTCAACATCACCGTTGCTGACGCTGACAATGTCCTTGCCGTTGACATCAAGATTGCCGCCCAGTTGTGGTGTGGTGTCCGCTGCAATGTCAGGGATACCAGCAGCAGAACCGTTAGACGCAGCAGTTATCCTGCCCTGTGCATCAACAGTAATATTCGTATTGGTATAAGAAGCCGCTGTGACACTGGTATCAGCCAACTTTGCTGCAGTTACAGCGTCATTAGCAATAGTCAACGCACCAGTGCTAGCCAGCGTTGCATCGCCAGACATAGCAACTGCTGTTGGAACGTTGCTGCCGTTTCCAACAACCAACTGACCTGAAGTCAGGTTTGCAAGCTTAGTCAGCGCAATACTGCCAGCCAACATTGTGTTGGTGACTGTTCCTGTATCGCCTGAAGTGACCAGGGTGCCTGAAATATTGGGAAATGTGATTTGGCGATCCGCAGTCGGATTGACAAAGGCGAAGCTCAGTTCGTAGTCATCAGCCGAACTGCCTTCAAATGAAAGAGTGGCGGAAGATCCCAAATGGATATTTCCGCTAAACGTTGTTGTTCCTGTAAACGTTGGCCCAGCCAGAGACGCTTTTTCGGTATCAAGTTCTGCAAGCGCAGCCTGAACATTAGTCGCAGCAATGTTGCCGGTTGGACTAAATGAAACGTTGCTTGCAGCTGTAGCAGCTAATGCAGTAGACAAATCAAGGACTTGCCAACTAGTGCCTGTTGAAAGTAGGAAATCAGGTGGCGCAAGTGCTTCTGCTGGTGCGTTGCCACTGCCAGTGCCTGAAACGCTGACGGTGAGATAGTGGTTAAGGTTGCTTGCTGCAGGAGCAATTAAAGCCTGACCGACAGTCAGACCAATCGCAGTGCCTTTAGCCGTTACTGAAGCGACAAGATTTGTATTGGCGTCATACGTTCCAGCAAATACAATTTCACCACTAACGATGTCAATCGACTTGAAAGCGTTGCCATCAAACAGGTAAAGATTTTCGTTGAAAGCGTCATATAAAAACTGTCCGTTATAGTCAGCCGTTCCAAAATCAACGACTCCATTTGTATCTGGAGCACCCGCAAATCTGACGCTTGAGCCACTAGCAAGTTTGCCGCCGGTTACAGCATCGTTTGCAATGAGGGATGTTCCAATCGTTCCTGAAGTCAGTTTTGCTGCGCTGATGTCTGGAATGTCAGAAGCAGCCAGAGTTGTGCCAGCAGTTACGTGCCCACGAGTGTCAACAGTGACTTTTGGGTAAGTGCCAGCCGTTACCCCTGAAACGTCGTGGGTCAACGCGCCAGCGCCACTGACAGACAAAGCCCCAGACGGAATAGAAACCCCACCCTTGGCGGTTGTTGTACTGACAGGCAGATCAGTAGCGGCTAACGCAGCTGCTGCCGTAATATGACCTTGAGCGTTGTAAGTAATTCCGCTAGTCGTTCCAGCCGTAATGCTGTCGGTGTGATTGAGCTGACCACTGCCAGTAACGCTTAAGCCACTACCGACAGAAACGCCACCAACGGCGGAGGTTGTTGCCTTAGGTAAATCGCCAGCAGGAATGCTGCCAACAGCAGTAATGTGCCCAGAAGCATTAACGGTAAAACCATTTTTTGTCTGAGCCGTAACGCTTGATTGGTGCGATACAACGCCACTGCCATCAACGTTTAGGCCAGACGCAGTTGGCAGGCTGACAGCACCGCGAGCAGAAGCTGTCGCAGGATCAACTGAAAACGTTCCAGACGTAGATGTAAGACCAGTACCTGCCGCTGCACCGCCAAGTGCAGCATCAGTTGCAACCGGTAAATCACTAGCAGCAATAACCCGTGAGCTATACGCACCACCTGCTCCAGTTGGACCAGCTATAAATTCTTTTGCCCCTGAGCTAGATCCCAGAGAACTCGGCGTGATTGCCGCTAACTTTGCTGCCGGAATACTGGCGTCATCAATTAGGTCAACACCTTGCTCAACCAGGCTTTTTACACTGACCTTTTTGGTTTCGCTTGCGCTTACGTCGGCAATAGGCAGAACATCAGTTGAAGCTACGTCGGCTTCAGCCAGCTCTGTAAGGGCTGTAATCTTCTGATCGGCCATCGCCTGAAGCCCCTACAAGACTAATCTTCAATCTCTAGCTTACCGCTCCCAGGCTGCTCAAGCAGGATTCGGTCGGCATCTTCTTTGAGAACGTAGTTAACCACAATGCCAAGTCCAAGCTTAATTGAGATCGCACCAGTAGTTACGAAATTAAAAGTGGACACCGTCAACGCTCCAGTGCCTAGCCCAATCGCAGCATTGGTAACGATTCCTTTGAACTCGAAATAGAACTGATCTCCAGTGGCGTCTAAGTTCTTGCCTTTCTCAACAATATGCAACTCAGCGTCAAACTCGGCCCCGAGCTTTTGCCTCAAAATTAATTCGTGCAAATAACTAGGCACGTCTGAATCAACAGTCAGGCCAGCCTCATCAGGGTCGTAATGGAATTGGCATTCAATGCTGCCACTGCCGCTGATCAGGCTGCTTTCTTTCTTGCGAAACTCATCACTGAGTGCCGTAACGTCTACAACCTCGCGATCGTTGTTTAGCTCAAAAGAACGTACCAAGCCAAGAATGTTGTATTCAGCTTGGACGCTTTTGACTTCAATAGGGATGGCCGTTGTAATCGCTGCCAAAGTGATCTTGCCCGTGCTTTGACCGTTCAACGCATTTGCAAAAGTGTTGTAAAGGCAAATGCCCCCAAGCTCGTCAACATTGATGTACCAGTTGCCGTCAGGGAGTTGACTGCCGCCGTCCCAGCCAGACCCGTCGATAAAAGCAAGATTTGCACCGTTGGTGCTTTTGATCTGCAGCCGATCACCCGTCAGCAGCATCTCCTGCGGAAAGTCAAAGCTGAACCGCTTTTTTGTGACGTTCACGTCACCAGGATCAACAGTGCTTGCAAACGTGGTAGCAGGTGTGCTGCGTCGCAGTTTGACGACGCCTGAGTTGCCTACGAAGACGGTCATAGTGACTTACTGACGAAATCACCGCTCATTGTGTAGTTCACGTTTACGCGCATTACTTCACCAACAACACAAGACAGCTCGGCGCTGGTTAACACTGCATCAAACTCCATAAACTTGTCGTCAAACTTCAACTTCAACCTGGCCGTTGTAGTGATTGATATGTCTGCCGTAGTGTCTTGGTTGACTTGATTAAGCAGCTTGACTGGTGCGTCGTCGTAATACAACACCGTCAACGCTCCAGAGGCTGATCGCACTCCAGTCGTAAACGCTCGAACATCCTCGCTTAACGTCGTCACTTCAAGCGCGTCAGTATTAGCAGTCAGTGACCACTGCACAACCTTGGCGACTGCAACACCCCCAAACTCGACGCTGCCATCTTGACCCGCGTAATACTTAGCCATGGTCAGGCACCCTCAAGCTCGCCAATGAACTCACACGTCACTGTACTCAGTCCTGGCTTAACGCTTTGAACTGATGGCGGCGATTCATATTTCCACTTCAGTGCACTGTTTGTTTCGCGGATGTAAGGAGCCAAACCCGTCCCCGCTCCAGCCGCCACATTGCTAGTCGTGAACTGGGCATAGTTATCATTTTCCATAACGTCCACATAGTTTTGCAGCACCTCTGCAGCGTTATCGTCTGTGATGTTCGCAAACGTCAGTGACAAGCGACTGTTTGTCCGTTGGTTGCCGTAACGCACGCGCACCACAGCCCCATTCTGCGCCTGGAACTGCGTCTCAGGGAAAACGCCAGGTGTGTAAGACCTTGCGCTAGGCACCAGTGCCGGAAAACTAATCGCGGTCATTTGCGTCCGGCAAGAACTGACTTGGGTCTAGGTTGATTGTAGCTAGCGAACCAATGGACGTTAAGGGCTGGTGCGTACCAGTTACATCGACGTAGCCCTCATCATCAACAGTCAGGCTGTCGATCCGATAAACACGCTTCAATTCATTCTTCATTTTTAAGGTAAAAATTGAGTTGAAGAAGGTATCGTCCCCTGTTTTCATGCCAGCCACAGGCATAATTCCTTCAATAACATTTTGTTCCCCTGAGCGAGGCTTCCAGTAAAAAATTTCGTAATCGGGCGCATCAATTAATTCTGATGTAGCAGTGATGTTTCCTTCGCCATCGACGCTGCCATTGTAAAAACGGTTTGTATGCGTTGCATTTGATATAACTTTTATGTATTCGCCAGCCCCAAGAGCCATCGCAGAACTTGGCGTAGTCTTAAATCTTATGGTGTGGTCAATATGCTTGCGAGTTGTCAAAGCGTATTGAGCAATTGTCTGTGCGTGAGTGCGGTTAGTGCAGAAATTAGTTAGGTCAATAGCATCCTCTGGGTCTGTCTCTGATCCGCCGAACGAATCTTTAAAACGAAGGCGCAATGTTTTTTGCTCTGAAAAACCGTTTGGCTCTTCTTCCCGATAAGTTACAACTGTTTGTGTTAACTGTCGCTCTTGCGTAGCTAAAAAATTTATCTGCATGTCTCTCATGTTGCCGTCAGTAAATAAAGCCTTAACTTGCGTATTTATGTCTTGAGCATGTTCAATTTTATGGGTGCTGCTGTTGTAAGGAACTGAGGGAGCTAAAGAAAACTTGCCTCCAACAATTTTAAAGTCAAGCAAGTTAAAAGCAGCGTGCTGGTGTATGAACTCGCGCAGCGCCACCTTGTCTTCAATAATTCCATCGTATGTGAAGTTGTTTGCGTGGCAGAACTTGGCTGCAATAACCATTGCATCACGATCCACGGTCTCTACTGGAACCTTTTTGCCTGCACCAATTCGCTTATTAACAAGCAAGTTGTAAGCAATTTCTGCAAAATTGTTAGTTGAAGCCGTCAAAGGGGATGTTAGGTCTTTACCAGCGTCGTCAATCAGCCGCTCAACTTTGATGCCTTGCTTTACGTATGCCGTTAGCTGGCCCATAGAAGTCCAGTCACGCCCAGCTAATACGCGCAACCCCAGCAACGACAAATCCTCGTATTGAACCCTGATAGGAACGTTATTTGTATCTTCGCCGGGTCGAATTAGTTCATTTACAAATACAACCTGATGTTCTGGCCCGTCTTGATGGCTGGTTTTTTCAAGCTCGTATTTAGGAAAATCTGCGATTGCATCTAATGGATTTAGATGCTCTCGTCCAGGGACTTCAACCGTTTGATCACGGACAGATTGAATTTGGATGCTTACCTCAGTGCCATCGCCAAAAGTGTGGGTAAGAACTTCATTTTGTTGATACCCAGAGCCACCGTTGCTTACAAGCCATTGCCACTTGCCCGGACCAAAGCTTGAGGCATTGATTGCAAGACCAGTTCCGCTACCCCCAGATAATGAATATTCAGCAGGCTCGCCACCTGACGCAAAAGCTCTTTCATTAATTGGCTGGTATTTTTCGATTTCAAACAAATCACGGGCTACTTCGTTTGGCCCTGACACATACGAACCAACCTCAACACTTGCAAGCAATTGCGACGTTGGTGCTTGGTATTCAACACGATAAATCGGGAATACATTAAATTTTTGAATTTCATCTCTGTACACTATGTTCGCACCTTGCCTGTACTGGAGCGGATTTGCTACAGACGCTGTACCGCCCACAGTTACATTGACCCCCGCCCAACGTCCAATTACAGCGCCTGTGTCGAACACAATGACAAAAAAGACATGCGCTTGATATAGCTCTCCATTGTTATCTGGGGCGTCAGCAACAACCCTTGCTGGAGGGACGGGCACGTCTGGTACTAACTCTGATTGAGATCCTTGCCGATATAGCGCATTAAAGTTCTCTTGCCCTTCGTTCTCGAACAGGCTGGTGCTTACTGGATTGCCCCCAATAATTAGCTCCGTCGCTTGCGATGTAGCCCCAAACTTGACGTAATTATGGTTTGATGTTGGCGTCCCAGAAAAAACAAATGGTTTTTCTTCTGTGGTCTGCCAAGTCTTTTCGCTTGCAGGGATTGTCCTGATCTTTGTTGAACCTTGCCTGTAAACAAACCCTTCTTCATCAGCTACCTCTAAAGTTTTATAACCTCCGCCCCAAGCGGCATATATCGCTCCAGGGTCATTAGGGTTGGCAACGTTTACGAGTACGCCGTAGTTAAGATATACAGCGTTATCATCAAAATCCACTTGCGTGTCAATTAACTCATAATTTGCGTCGGCTGGGTCTTCTCCAATAAGAAGGTCTGTTCCGTTTTTTGTAAATGTTTCTACAATTCCAGTAACTAAAACTGTTTGATCTTCAATGTTTTGGAACTCAAACTGAACGTTTGACGTGCTTGCTCTCGTAAGTTGCACCCTTCTGCCTGTGTAGCTGGTTATAAATTCACTTTCCACGGGAACAGTGGTTCTGCCTTTGCCCTCAAGTAGGTTGACCATTACTGTTTCGTAAGAATACAGATTGCCAAAAACAGCACCAGCGACAGGCATAAGCCTGAACTCATACTCTCTAAAAGGATGGTTTACTCGTATTGTGTTGTACTGAGCTTGCGGATTACTGCCTTTAACTGCAAAAACTTCGCCTTGCATGAACTGTGTAAACTCAGTATCATTGCCAGCAATAATTTCTCTTATTTCTAGCCTAAAAAAGCTATAACGAGTTTGATAGGCTGATATTCGCCCTAGCGAAAAAGGCTGTTTATCTTTTTCAAAGTCCAATAATGTCTGAGAGTCTGGCTCGGTCTGAACATTAGCAAAATTGTCTATTCTTTTAAAAACTACGCTTTTAATGCCTATTTCCGTTTGATTGCATTTTCTGTTATTTGTTACTGTACCAATGCTTATCTCTTGTAAATGCGTTCCGTAATAAGGAACGCTGCCCGCAACTTTTGCGTTTGGATGTGCAAGATTGCTCCCACCTCGTTCCAGGCACTTAAATTCAAATTGTTTGCCCGGGCGAACCTCGCCACTAACTTCCCACGGTTTGTCATCGCGAATACTCTGGCATCTCAGCAATGCGCCGCCAAACAAGAATAAATCACCAAGGGCAATTTTCGTGTCAGCATCAATTGCACGTTGATCAATAGCTGAATTTACGTCAGAAAGGCCATGCGGTGCAAAACCATCAGGGTCTTCACGATCTCCAGAAATAGTAAA
>VMHT01027433.1_pt1 | contig 11757 bp, 10 predicted proteins | sample 4693611 | NCBI WGS metagenome assembly VMHT01 (sample SAMN12280063, study PRJNA550983) | marine metagenome | isolation source: seawater sampled from same location over 5 years 0.02-0.2 micron viral filtrate | place: USA: collected off the coast of southern California halfway between the port... ...
AGGACCAGAAACCGGTTTCAATGGAGTGTTAATGTTTGGTATGTTCCTTGCTGTAATGCTTCTAATGAACGAGGGCGCTAAAGGAATGTGGCGTATGATGATTCCAGTGATAATTGGATTTTCTGCATTAACCGCATCAATTTGGATTCATGGAGATTTCACCGATGCTAGTGAAACACCAAAATATGCAACCCTAATAACCACCGCGCTGTATACTGTGGCATATTTCTTACTCCGAGATGAGGGAGTCAACGATGGCTTGAGTGATTACAAACCAGGCATCAATGTCAAAGATAAGTTTGCTTTAGTAGCTCTAGGAATACTGGTCTTGACCGGTCTATTCTATTCACTGAGGATGATTTTTACTCCTGACAGCGTAATTAGTGATAATTTCCCAGACATTGCGCGAGATCTTTATGCTGCTAGCGGAACTGATGGTGGAATGGGTGTTCCATCAGATGCGACAGTTGCTGTATCTGGAAGTCTGATTCTAGTTTACACATTGTGGGCAGGTTTGGTGCTTACTGAGGGTGCATCTGGAAAGTGGACTATCATTCATCCTTCCATGTTTGCTTTTATGACAGTAGTTATCGCTACTTATGTCGGTCTTGTTGTTGGTAACGCAAGAAATTCAAGTGATTTCCAGCAGATGGATGCAGTAACAGGTGCAGTAGTAATGTTGCTAACTATGTTGGCTTACTTTAGACTTCGAGATGAAGGAATGGAAGACAACATGACGATTAATGGTGAGCCCGTAACCGATCCACACCTAATGTCAAAGATGCTGCCAGTATTTGGTCTAGTTGTTGGTTCAATTCTCGCAATTAACGGCTTGATGTTCTGATAGCAATCCTATTGAAGAGCGGCAGTTAGGCTTCTGCCATGAGAGGTAGAGCCTTGCTTCTGGTTGTCCTAATGGCGACAATGTCACTATCCGGATGTTTTGGTAACGAAGAGATAATTGAGGAGCCAATAGTTGAGGAAGTTAAGGATATCCGAGTCTTTGTCACTGACAAAACAGGGAATTCTGTTGATATGCCAGCAATTGATATGACGTTTCAATTCAGTGACGTAGGGGAAACTGGAAAAGAACCTAGTATTGGAATGACTTCAACAGGCTGCATATTTTTCATAGCTATGGAGAAGGTAATGCGCTCTTGCGATTACGGGGAAACTTGGGAAGAGGTTCAAGGACCAGCCTGCTCATTCACCACAAGTGACCCATATGGCTGGGTTGACCCAATCACTGACCGAATTTTCAATGTGCAAATGCAAGGTCTAGAAACCGCATGGATTTGTTGGAGCGATGATGATGGGGAAACTTGGGCAGGTAATCCACATGATTCAGGCACTACACCGATAAATGACCACATTAAGTTGGCTAGTGGCCCGTGGACTAGTGCAGGTTATGGAGCCTTGGGGCAAATTACCAGTGGAGCGGTCTATGAAACAGCAGTATACTACTGCTACAACAAAATCGTGGGGATTTTCTGTTATACTTCATTTGATGGTGGAGCAACCTTCGAAGCAGGTGGGCAAATAATAGGTCTTGCAACAACAAATGGCGGCCTCCATGGAGCCATTTCTACTGCACCAGACGGAACAGTATACGTAACTCCGCGTGTTGAAACACCTTCAGTAATTGTCTCGAAAGATAATGGCTTTACTTGGTCAACCAGGACGATGGGCGAAGATGTTGGAACGCCCTACCCACGAAAAAATTCTGAGATTTCGACTGACACTGAATCTAATGCTTATCACGTTTGGACAGGTGGAGATGAAGGAGTTTACATGTCTCGGTCAACTGACTCAGGTGAGACATGGGAACAGGAAAGCATTCGAATATCCCCTGTTGAGGTGATCTCCTCAGTATTCCCGCAGACCGATGCTGGCGACCCGGGAAGAATTGCTGTAACCTATTTGGGTAGTGAAAACTCCTCTTTGTTAAATCAATCAGATATCGATGGCAACCCATGGGATGGTAATGCTCACTTTGCACCAAACAATGCCACCTACCATCTGTATATCACCTACAGTTTGAATGCCTTAGACCCGGAACCAACTTTCCATACCTATCGAGTGACTGACGACCCGGTACAAGTTGGCTCAATCTGTCTAAACTCTGGTGATTGTCGAGATATTGGTGGATCAAACCGTAACCTGCTAGATTTCAATGACCTGCATATCGACCGTCAAGGTCGTGTTTATGTTGCATTTGCTGATGGCTGTACGGGAGATTGCGCTGCCAACAATAACTCAACAGCACAAGATTCTAGAGATGGTAGAGGAGCGGTATACTACCTTGCACAAGGGCCTAGTTTAATGGTTGATTTTGGCGAGTTATATCCGGTAATGGCTACGCCAGAAACTGAAGCACAATTGACTTGTGATTTTGACGTTCAATGCGCCACTGTTGAGCAAGATAATGAACAGGATTAAGCAGAAATTGCTTTTGTGTTAATGTTTAATCTCATAGATTGAAGTAGCAACTTAAATTCGATTCTCGCTTTAGCGATTCTGATTTTACACTGCTTGATTCGAATTTTGTGCCCTTCTTTCGTTGTCCTCCAACTATTCTTTGTTTGAGATTTCTTGGATTGCTTGGCAAGTTTATACTCTTTTCTTCGCTCAATTAATTCATTGAACCCATTACGTAATTGTGCGAGACATTCACTGAATTTTTCTTGAAATTGATTTTCGATTTCATTGCCTTCCGCTTTCTTTTGGAAAGTTCTCTTCATCTTCCTCGATTCGATTACCTTTGGAGGAATCTTGTGTAAATCACGAGTTAATCCAACCCAAGATGCAGATTTTATCAACCACTTGGATGGATCCCAGTGATACCATTTGTGGCCGTTACGGTAATCTGCTTGGAAGGTATGATGGAAGTTGTGATACCCTTCTCCAAACGTGAATAGAGAGAGAATCGGCGAATCTCTTGACGTGTTTTCTGTAGAATAAGGCTGTTTTCCCCAAGTATGGGCTGCTGAGTTGATTAAGAAAGTTCCATGATGTACAAAGACAACTCGAACAAATCCGCCATAGACTAAACCTCCCAAGAAACCATTAACGCCACCAACCAAAGCATACCCAATCAAGCCAGGAGCTAAGATACCAACAAAAAATCCGATTAGGAATATGTGTCTGTCTTGCCAAGCAAGAATTCTATCTGCTTGCAAGTCTTCGACATTCTCTACGATTTCTTCACCCTCATCGACCATTACCCAGCCAATGTGAGCCCAGAAGAAACCTCTGGTAACGGAGTAAGGGTCTTCTTCTTTATCGGTCTTTAGGTGGTGCCTGCGGTGGTCACTGCACCACTTAATCACCGAGTTTTGAAATGCTGCAGCACCAAAAAGAGCGTAAAACAATTTTAGTGGCCAAGCGGCTTTGTGGGTTCGATGGCTGAATAATCTGTGGTATCCAGCAGTTATCGATAGTCCTGATGCTAGGTAAAAGGCGACGAAAATGATTGGTTCGAACCAACTAATGCCGTAATTTAGCGAGTAGTAAATGAATGACGTAAGCGCTAATATTGGCATACCTATTAAAAAAGCAGAGTTGACAATATTGATGCTCGATGGCTTACCAACATGTTCGGACATGATACTAACAAATCTTTCACCCGTTTGAGGTTATGTCTTTTATTTCAGACAATTTGACCGGTTTTTGACATTGATGATAAACACGAATTGCAAAACAATTTATCCGATTATATGATAAATCCCGTTTTACTTGACATCCCTATGCAAGGTGGGGCGTCAGACTCTGTGGTGATGCCGCAAGTGGTAATATTGGCCGGTGGCCTTGGAACGAGATTAGGCGATTTAACTCAAAAAGTGCCGAAATCCCTTGTCGAGGTTTATGATAAACCGATTATTGAATACATTCTCGATTGGATAAGTGGACAGGGTTGTGACAGAGCACTAATACTAACCGGACACCTTGGAGAGCAGTTCAAGCATTACACTCACCCTTCAGTATCACTAACTTTTGTTCAAGAGGACCAACCACTTGGGACTGGGGGTGCGTTATGGAATGCAGTTGATTTTCTAGAACAGGAATTTATTTTGTTGTGGGGCGATGATTTTCATCCTATTGACTATCAAAGCTTAGTTTCTAAACATCGTGAAGATGGCAACCTGATGACGATGACGGTAACGGAGTCCTATGAAAGCATGAATCTACGACACATAGATGGTAAGGTAACACATTATGATAAGAGTCAAATTTCACCAGAGTTTAATGGTTATGAAGCAGGCACTAGTATGGTGAGTAAGCGAGTAGTACTCTTGTTTGGCCGTGATGGCAAATGGAGTTGGGAAGAGACGGTCTATCAGAAAATGTCCGGTAAAATCTGCGCACATTTAGATGACACAAAATTTTGGGACATGGGTACTCCTGAAAGGTTGTCGAAATTAACCGAGTTCCTCAAAAGTGAAGGAGTTTGAACTGATTGCCCGGCTAAAATTTGGCAATATGTCCTCATTTGCTACTAGGGCAATAATCATGCCACCAAATCCTCCACCCATCATTCTCGCGCCTAGAACTCCGTTAGTTGTTTGTAGTTGTTTGACCAGCGCGTCAATCTCAGGCAAACTAACACCTAATTTGCTCAAGGACCCATGTGAATCATTTAGTAATCTTCCTAAATTAGCAGCATCAGAATTTATGGCTTCGATCACACGTTTATTTTCTTCATCAACGTGTGACTTTAGATTGATTATATCTGCCTGGTAGTCAATTTCTGACAGTTGACGGTGGATGCCAGAATCAACTAATTTGAATATCCATGACTTAGGTAGTGGGACATGTTCAACCGATAAATTCTCAAAATTTATTTTTGTTGCATTATTTTCCTTAGCATAAACTATCGCTATTTGGTCTAATAATCCGCATGGAGTGCCAAGAACTTCATGTTCTAGTTGCTGGGCTTTTTGACAAATAACCATCTTATCTTGATTAGGATCAGCCCCTACGACAATTGCGATACATAAAGCAGCAGATGATGACATTCCTTTGCCAATTGGTATCTCGCTAGTTATCGTCAAATCTGCCGGATAACCGCCGGCGGCTTTCCATAATGCCACAATTGTTTCTTCACCAGTGAAATCTGATTTACGCGGCTTTATCAGAAGTTCTAGTTTTTGATTTACTGCAAATGGTAGGGCTAGACCATTTGCATAATCAGTATGCTCGCCGATGATATTTGCCCTCGCGGGGACAATCACCCTTCGATCCATGGTGCTACCAAAGGAAGCAAGTATTTGGTGGTTAGTGAGTGACTATCTGATGATTTCAAATTGGTCGTATTTGTGAATCCCCTTGCCTTGTTGCCATATGCGTTTGAAATCAAATCGAATCAACATTGAAAATAGCCGCTTAATTGTGTTGATTGAGAGGATAAAATATGTCCAAAAACCAGGCCATTTAGTTATCTTGAAATCGAGAGAATGTAGCACTCCGGCCATTGCCGGATTTTTTGTACAACAAAGTATTTTGTTGTGGTGTATTTTTTTTACTGCTTGCTCAATTAAGCGTTTACCATATCCCTTGTTACGGTATTCAGGGTCAACTAGCACAGTTGAAATTTCAATATGGCTGCCAACCTTACGCATCTCTGCATAAGCTACTATGCGCTCTTTATCATACAATTTTACACAATTACCGTTGAGAAATTTAGTCTCGGATTTTTTGCTTCCCGGAGGTCTAACTTCTTGCTCAATAGACAACATCGACCGCAGCCAATCGACATCTTCCATGTGGTGAGCAATACGGCCAATAATAAAGCAGTTCTGCCTACTTATCGCTTATTTCTAATCGACCAGTTTTTCCTCGGCAAACCTTCTAATGCCACACCGGTTAATGCTCCCCAAATATAAGGTTCTGATATTTCTAGCAGCATTAGTACTCCCATAGCAAGAGTGGCGAGAATCCAATGATGAATCCATAATCCCTTGAATTTCAAATGAATTTTGGTATTTTCAGTGACATATCTAGCAAATGCGAAAGCGAGTATTAGCGAGATTGAATAATGTGCATAATCCATCAAATCCCTCACAACGGACTGTTACATGATGGGCAGAAATTCCATTCAGGTTGCGTTACTACACCACAACTTGGACAGAGGTTGGATTTTTGTTCACCCACGATTACCGAGTCCTTAACAACCGAATCACCTATTTGGCCAATTTGAACCATTGGCTTGTCATTTTCAAGGTACGTTTGCCTTACTCTGCCTGCTTCTGCAAACAATCCAGCCTTTTGATACACTTCAGCAGCCTTAGCAAAATCTCTGGCAAGTTCGAGATTTTTAGCTTCTCGAGATAGTTTATCAATTTCATCCATAGAAGGGGCGCCGGTTTGACTCGGTTTGGTAAGGATAGTTTTGTTAGATTGAATATTAGATTGGTTTGTTGGTTTGTTACGATTGGTATCTAGCGGCATCCTTCCAGTCATGGCTGGATTAACAACTGCACCGGTACGAATCACCTGTGTGTTCGGTTGGACCATTGTGGCTTGTGGAACGAAACCTTGGTTGACAATGACAGTCTTGGTTGATGCATTACCTGCCGATAGCGCAACTATGCCGACAATGATTGAGCCACAACAGAAACATCCACTAAACGCGCCAAATAACTCATTCAAGTCATTATTTGCAGTTATTTCAGCGCACTCATCAGTATATTCACCATAAGTGTCGTAATAATCCCAACATTGGTCTAATTCATACGGGTCAACTTCAAGACTTGAACTGACCATTCCCAATAACGCAGATGCAGCAAATAAAATAGCAAATAGCGTCCACTTTTTGCCACTACTGCCATTCGACTGGACGACATTTGGCATAATGATGTGTTGTGCCACGAATCTAGGAACGCGGACTACCATTTTATGCTAACCCCGATTTATGTCGTTTTTTAGCATCGGTCTTTTGTGTGGGCGGCATTTGGCAGTCGTATGGACGAGTCTCCATGGTGGCCAAGTGGAATTGTCACAGAGGACTCTCAAGATAGTTCCTCAGACCGCATCCAAACAGTATTTGGCACTCTTGAAACATGGGATTACCAAGACTGCCTGGCGGCAAATTGGTGGCAGAAACCACCTTCAGAAGGGGTAATTTGGGGGTCGTGGCCAAAGGTCTCAGAAATCGAAATCCTACATCAAGATCGCAAAGGTTACTTGCTTCGCATAAATAAGAATCAAATCGCTAGAATTACTCCCATTAATCTTGGTAATGATTTGTCAAGGCTGATGCAATATCCCCCGTGGAGGGAAGCTTTAGAAGGCCTGATGATAAGACTGCCTAGTATGGTCTATCATGTCGAGAATAATGACCGAGTAGTAGTATATGATTGTCGAAATCTGGCAATAAATTCAGAGGATTTTGAGAGCGATAAGTTAGCAGCTAATCTTGGTACCATCCATAGCGCATTACATGATTTTGCAACACCGAATACTGAGCGTAGGTGGAATGACCGGCTCAAGGATATTGAGTCTGAATTGAAAGTCACCACATTATGGAGGGCCCCCCATTCAAAGTTTACAGTGGGTTTGCCAAGGCTGAATTTAGACCTAGCTTTGTTATGTAAAGAACAAGACGAGTTACTTTTCATTGCTGATGTTAGGTCTCCAGTAGAACACTTGATGTGTCATGCAGACCGACTTCCTGGTTTAGCCGATTTGATGCTTATCGAGCAACAAATCTCCTTCGCCAAAGGGATGGATGAGAATGACCGAAAGTCAATGCTTGAGGCATATTTGGCTAAAGCGCCAAAGTCATATTCACACAAAAAAGCCGTCTCAACCCTCATGGGTGGGCCGTGGATTTGGCGTTATCATGCTGTGTTGTTTGCCATGGGAGAGGCCAGATTTTTTGGTGATGAAGAACTAGGGAAAAAGGCGCAAAAATGGCTCAATGATGTTTCAAGAATTCAAGCCCATCTAGGCGTTCTTCGCTTATGGAAATCAGGATTATGGGGCGGAATTATTGGTGTTATTATTGCATTTTTTGCTTGGCGTATGGAATCAACATCACCAACACTGGCAGGTATCGCTGGAGTCATTTGTTTGCTAGGCGCCTTTGCCTGTAACATAGTTTACTGGTCTAAGGACCCGCAACCCTACTAATTACTCTGCTTTCGAATTCTATTGTCGTAGAAACTCAACTTGTGATCCTTAGCAAACTGCATTATTTCCAACAGGAATTTCTCTTTTTCTTGGCGTTCATCTGCTCCGCCTTGTACGTCCCAGTACAAGTTCAAGGAAACATCAATTGATGTTGCTGAAATATCGCTAACTCTGCACCATGATGAATCCTCATTCATGGTTGCTGCATTTTCTTGGATTGAGTTTAGGACATCATCGCGAAATGCCTCCACTTCATCAGGGTTTGAATTGATGTCAAAATGCAGCATAGTTTGCCATCTGCGCCATCTTCGCTTGCCATAATTTTCTACCGGAGTGCTTACTAGATTGGCATTTGGAATAGTGATTACCGTATCTATTCCAGTTCTAATTAGTGTAGTTCTGAGATTGATTTCAATAACTTCCCCTTCTGAAGTGCCGACAACTACCCAATCTCCAACTTTGAACGGCCTATCCAATAATACTGTCAGTGCACCAAAGAAGTTTGAGATTGTATCCTTTGCTGCAAGGGCTAATGCAAGTCCAGAAATTCCTAATCCAGCAATCAATGACGTTAGATTTACCCCTACTGCATCGGCAATGAATATTGCGCCAATAAAGACGATGAAGAAACGTAGAACACTCTCTAAAGCACTGACTAGAGTTTTGTCTGTACCATCACTAACCCCGTCAGAATCTAGCATTGTAACTACATCTTGCACTACATTAACTAATCTAAATGCCCAAACAACTACTGCTAGCGCAATGATGAACTGAAATATATTTGGCAGAATTGTCAGCATGACATCTGGCATCTCATAGGTGGTTGAGCCATTCTCAATTGAATTAACCAATTGTAGTGTTAGAATATATGATACACATGCTCCCAGAGCACTTCCAAGTGCTTTATCGGATTGCTTGACAGTCTTAGTCTGCAAATTTTCAGAACGAATTATTTTTTTCAGTAACGATGGCGCGAAAGCCATGCTCAAGAAGCGAACAATAATTCCAGCTAAAATTATCCCTAGAATCGCTAAAACTGTCATTTCGTTTATTCCAACAGACTCTGCGGCCTGATTGGCAAAATCGTCTTCGACCATGTTAACTCGACAATGTCGGTGTTTTAGACATATTCTACGACAAACCTAAGCCACGGTTTGATTCATTAACTACCAACAAAGGAGGCAAATCATGCGCTTGTACCACAACCCGAGATGTTCAAAATCGAGGCAGGCATTAGCATTATTAGTTGAGAAAAATATAGAATTCGAGACCTATCGTTATCTTGACAATGGTATCTCTCAAGAGGATTTGAATATTTTAGTTGCACTTGAAGGAGTAATCCGCAAACAAGACTTTGACAAATCACTTGGTTACGACTTGAACAATAAAGCAGATATTCTCAAATTATTGATTGATAATCCAAAGACATTACAACGTCCAATTTTAATTAACAATGGCCAAGCAGTAATCGGAAGGCCACCTGAAAATATCTTGGTTTTGCTCGATTAGATATCGTACCATCACGCGACGGCTTCAAGAACTCAAAGCACTTCGCTGACACGATAGGATGTCCGCGAATCGCAAAACTCCAATTGTTGCACTTAAGACTAGACCATCTTTTGGTTTTCTAATTTGTCTGCCATTGTTACTTTCCTTACTTACTCCAATGGTTGCTTCTACCATTGCTCAAGATGAACCATCTGGGCTTGAACCAACAGACATCTGGTCTGATGACTACATCGACACAATATTTCCATGGGCGCCAGCTAGTGACAGAACGTTGCAATTCAAAGAGTATCACACATATGAGACAATGAAAACTCGTATGATGAAACTGGCTGAGGACAATCCAGACATTTTCGAGTACCACGAAGGCATGAATGGTGGAACTAACGCTCGAGGCGAGCAAGTTTCAGCGAATGCATATGAGGGTTGGTACTATGGGCATTCATCGCCGTGGATGAAGATCACCGAGAATGTCCAAGGCGGAGATTACAACGATTTCGTTGGAGATAACGGTAACTATCCAGAGCGACATGATGTAATGATTGTTGGCAACCATCACGCTCGTGAATGGATGTCATACCAAGTCCCTATGCTTCAACTAGAGGTTATTGCCTTTTCATACAACAATATCGGTTATGATAACGATGGTGATGGCCTAGTTGACGAAGATACTTGGGGCGATTCAAATGGCGATGGTATCCTAGATGATGATGGTGACTGTCTCGCTTTGGCAACCGAGTATCAAGATTCGAATGGCGATGGTGTCAATTGTGGTCCTGGAGACCACGGTGTTGACGAGGATTATTCTGAGCAATGGATAACTGACCTTGTCAATGCTCGTGAAATTTACATTATTCCTATGCTTAATGTCGATGGCAACATCTACGACCGGGAAGTATTCTGCCCAGCACCTGCATGGGAATCTTGTCCAAGCGGTGGCTGGAGAAAGAACTTGAGAGACAATACATTCACCGGCGTAACTCCGCTACCTGACTTACAAGAAGAGGTAGACGAGGATTGTGATGGTGTCGACCTAAACCGTAACTATCAGTTCGAGTGGGGTGCGCCACTAGGTGCAACAGGTCCGCTAATTCCGGGTACATGTTCACCTGCTGAAGGAGAGTTAGATGGCTCCAACAACGACGTCTACAACGGCCCGGTGGATACAGTAGATCAGGATGGTGACAACCGATTGAACGAAGACCACGTCGACGGCAAAGACGATGATGGTGACGGTTTAACCGATGAAGATTGGTTGGGCGGCAACTCTGAGCCCGAGACAAAGTTCATTCAAGATTTGACCGAGATGAATGATGATACCGGCGATGGAGCGAGTGAATTCAAGTCAACATTAACTCATCACTCATACTCAGAACTTATTCTGTGGCCATGGGGTCATTGCACTGATTGTGAAAGTCCTGACCATTCTCAACTAGAATATCACGGCCAGCAAATGGCTGATATGACTCTTTATGCTAATTTACAGTCCTCCTCTCTGTATCCTACTTCGGGTGATTTTTGTGATTGGCATTACGGTGTTCATGGCTCGTACTGTTACACCTCAGAAATCGGCACAGCATTCCATCAGCACGAGGATGACATCGACCACATTGCGATAAGGAACCTTGGAGTAGGATTTTACATTGCTGAAATCGCTGATAATCCAAGAGAACGTGCTGATAATGGCATTGCTAATATTTCACGCAATCAGAATTTGCAATTACCGGCTATGGTAAACGTGCCAAGTCTTGGCAATATACCAATTGACATGTGTGTGGCTAATGGTTTCGCATATTCGCTGAAGACCGATGTTTCCCACGTGATGTACAGAACAGTTCAACCCAACAGAGCACAAAGTGACTATGGTCCAAAAGAATGGTCAACCACTTCTTGGTCGATGGCACCATTTGAAGAAACAAGTTCGCAGTGTACCTTGTTGAACGGTGAAAACGGAACAGTACTGCGATCTAATCTGCCAATCCCAGATACGATATCTGGACAAGTTCACTACAAGGCAATGCTTGGAACACTCAGCGGTGGAGATTTGTATTTATATCCGCCAAATGGTGATTACTACGTACTGGAGATAGAATATCGCGCAGACTATGGAACATTGTTTGG